>MDTA01158956.1_pt1 | contig 273771 bp, 232 predicted proteins | sample 811151 | NCBI WGS metagenome assembly MDTA01 (sample SAMN05326648, study PRJNA326480) | marine metagenome | isolation source: seawater | place: Indian Ocean: South | collected 2010 | reverse complement strand
TCGCTTGGTAGTAGCACATGGACGCATCACGTCCCGCGCGCAGTTTTTACAGCGCCGCCAATTGATCGCATCCGGCGACGGAACTTTAACTCCAATGGGACTGAAGCGCCGCCTTTTCCCCGAAGGCTCGACTGCAACGGCCGGCCGGGTGCTAAACGCTCCGTCCGTCCGCGATCCGCGCGAAAACACGCGTTTGGGGTAATCGCGGCGGAGCGCCGCCCGCACACTGCGATCCGGACCAGTGGGAACGGCAGGCCACACCGCCTCTCAATGTCCGAACTGCGGAGCAGTATACGGCTGGAAAAAAGGTGGTGAAAAGTTATCCACCCCCTCCGGTTTGGCCTTATACTGTCGCGCGCCCCGTGCGCTCCCCTGATGTTATCGAACATCGGAGATGAGTGGAGAAAGCCATGTTTCCAAATCCCGGACCGCTCAATAAAGCCATGGGCAAACCGGAAAGCTTGCCCGGTTTTTTGTTTTCAAATCCGGTCGTTGCGGGTTTTTTTGCCATGATCATTTTGCCCGTGTTCGGTGTGGCCGCAGCCATTTTCTTTGCGCAGCTAAACACAGGAACCGGTAGTTTCGATGCGGCGCGCGCCGGCGCCATTGTGGCTGTCCTGTTAGGCGCCCTGATCTATGGCGCAATTGCAGTCAGTGCGGTTTTCCTTTCCGAAGAACGCGCCGCACGATTGCTATTCGTTCTCGGCGGGATGATCGGCATTGGCGTGCTTATCGCATTTGACGTGTATGTGGCGGATTACCTTCGTGACGTTTTTTTCGAAGGGCGATAATACCGCCGAGAAAGTGGTGAATAATATCACCCTCCTGTTTAGCCTTTTATGTGGCCCGCTGCCGTTTATGCGGGCAGGATAAACAAGCAGCAGTGCTGTTAGCAGACCTCATGTTTGGCTGCCAATTTTAATAAGTACAGGCTGAAATAATATCCAGTAAAATATTGTAATCAGATGATAGTGGCATATCTAAACTTGTGGGCGGGTTGGCAGAAGAGAAGGGCGCTTATGACTGACAGAAATTATGACCGGGCGGATCCGATGCTTAAGCGAGTAGGTGTTATGTTCGTAATAGTAGGATTGGCGCTAGGGATGGCTTGGGCCCAATATCCAGAAACTATTTCGTGGAAGGCTGGGCTGTTTTCCTTTGGTGGTGGTCTGACGATTTTGTTTATGGCAGGTATTAGTCGCAGTTTGGGAGACAACGGAAAATCCAACACGGGGTTCCGCATCAATATCGACGATTAAACCACGCCATGGCCACTAGAATGCGGCCATGGCCTCTATAATTGGCTAGACGGCTTGGCAACTCGTTATGCCGTGAAACGCCTAAAGTGCGTCCCGACCCGTCTCACCCGTCCTGATCCGCACTGCATCGTCGACCGTTGAGACGAAAATCTTGCCGTCGCCGATGCGGCCCGAATGGGCGGCGTTCTTGATCGCCTCGACGGCGCGGTCGGCCTGGCCGTCATCGACCACAAGCTCGATCTTCACCTTGGGCAGAAAGTCCACGACATATTCCGCGCCCCGGTAAAGCTCCGTATGCCCCTTTTGCCGGCCGAAGCCGCGCACATCGGTGACGGTCATCCCTTGCAGGCCCTGTTCCTGCAGCGCCTCTTTCACGTCGTCGAGTTTGAACGGCTTGATGATGGCTTCGATCTTTTTCATGGGGCGGCTCGCTGTCTGTCGGTTTGGGCATGATCCCGGAAATTTGCTAAGACCGTTTTACACCAGATCGTTGAATTCGAAAGGCGGCGACCCCTCGTGAACCCTTATCTTGTGCTCTCGGCCGATGAAATGCGCGCAGCCGAACGCGCGGCGATGGACGCCGGGACGGCGTCGGCGGCGCTGATGGAGACGGCGGGGGGCAAGGCGGCGGAGATTATCCAGCGCGCCTGGTCGGCCCGGCCGGTCACGGTGGTCTCTGGCCCCGGCAATAATGGCGGCGACGGCTTCGTCGTTGCGCGCGAGCTTGCAAACGCCGGCTGGCCCGTGCGGGTCGGTCTGGTGGGCGAGCGCGAGGCCCTGAAGGGCGACGCCAAACTCATGGCCGATCTCTTCGAGGGGGAGATCGCTGCGTTTTCGCCGGAGCTGTTGAGTGGCGCCGGGCTGATCGTCGATGCGATTTTCGGCAACGGCCTTGCGCGCGATGTGGAAGGCGCGGCGAAAGCGGCGATCGAGGCGATGAACGCCGCGCCCGCGCCGGTCTTCGCCATCGACCTGCCATCCGGCGTCAACGCTGATACCGGGGCGGTGATGGGAACGGCCGTTCAGGCGGCGCGCAGCGTCACCTTTCACGCGAGAAAGCCAGGGCATCTTCTGTTTCCGGGCCGAGCCTTGTCGGGCGCCGTCGACATCGCCGATATCGGCATCAGCGATGAGGCGTCTGCGAAAGCAGAACCGAAAACCTACGAAAACCATCCCGCGCTCTGGGGCGCGATGTTTCCGAGGCCGCGCTGGGGCGGGCACAAATATACGCGCGGGAGCGTGATGGCGGTCTCGGGCGGACCGCTCAACACCGGCGCCATCCGGCTCGCGGCGGAGGGCGCGCTCAGGATCGGGGCGGGACTCGTAACCGTATTGTCGCCGCAGGCGGCGGCCCCGGTTCATGCAGCGCATCTCACCGCCATCATGCTGCGCGTTTGCGACAACGAGGAACATCTCGCGGCACATCTTGAAGACGCGGACCGTATCTCAATGTGCGTTGTTGCAGGGCCAGCCATGAGTGTCGGCGCGAAGACCCAGAGAAATGTCCTCGCGATCCTGAACAGCAAGGCCGGCGCGGTGCTTGACGCCGATGCGATCACGAGTTTCGCGGATGAGCCGCAAGCCTTGTTTTCGGCCTTGCGCCCCGATGACGTGTTGACGCCGCATACGGGCGAGTTCGCGCGGCTGTTTCCCGATGAGGCGAAGTTGTTGCAGGAAGGCGGGGGCAAGCTCGCTGCAGCGCGCGCCGCGAGCGAGAAGGCCGGATGCGTCGTGGTGCTCAAGGGCGCCGACACGGTGATCGCGGCGCCTGATGGGCGCGTCCTCATCAACGCCAATGCGCCGCCCGATCTTGCGACCGCGGGCGCTGGCGACGTCCTCGCCGGGTTCATCGCGGGGCTGAAGGCGCAAGGCATGGACGGCTTCGCCGCTGCAGGCGCCGGTGTCTGGGTCCACGGCGCGACGGGGCAGGCGGCCGGGCCGGGGCTCATCGCCGAGGATCTTCCGCGCGCCGTCCCGACGGTCCTGCGCCAGCTTTTCGCCCCTCCCCAACAACAGCCTCAACAAGCGCCGCAGCAGCCCAATGCGCCTGACCAACAAGGCGCCGCGCAACAATGAGCGGCGTTTCCGTTCGCCCGGCGGAGCGCCGGGACCTTGAGGCGATCACGGCACTTTATAATCATTTTGTGGAAAACACGGCCGTCACTTTCGATGTGGGCGCCTTTACGGTGAAGGCGAGGGAGCCCTGGTTCGCCCAGTTCGCGAGCCAAGGTCCGCACCGGCTTTTCGTGGCGGAACGGGAAGGGGCCTTCGCAGGCTATGCGGGCTCCATGGCGTTCAAGGCCAAGAAAGCCTACGCGACGTCGGTCGAGACGACGATCTATGTCGCCCCCGATCTGGCTGGCTGCGGCGTCGGCGGGACCCTCTATAAGCACCTTTTCTCAGCCCTCGCCGATGAGGATCTCCACCGGGCCTATGCGGGGATTGCGCTCCCTAATGACGGCTCGATCCGCTTCCATCGGCGCTTCGGATTCCAGGAGATCGGCACCTATCACGAGGTCGGCCGCAAATTCGGCCGCTATCATGACGTGACGTGGTTCGAAAAACGGCTGTAATCGGAGGGCTGACGCCTCGACAGGCGGATTTTCTCTGTTATAGAAGCGCGCTCGCGAGGGGGCCGCCGCAGCCGCGCCGGCCCGTTTTGCTTTGCGCCCTTGGGTTGCGCCTTTCGGGGTTGCGCCTTTCGGCCGTTTCTGGGCCATGCGGATGTGGCGGAACTGGTAGACGCACCAGATTTAGGTTCTGGCGCCGCGAGGCGTGGAGGTTCGAGTCCTCTCATCCGCACCATTCGCAGCCGGCCGGAGGCCGCCGCGAGCATGACGAACGAGATTACCGGCCAGCCGGCCAAATGAAAGACGAGATAAAAATGGAAGTCATCGAGAAAAGCGCCGAAGGGCTCGACCGCAAATTCCAGGTGAAAGTCTCCGCCGAGGAGCTCGACAAGAAACTTGTCGCCAAGCTTGAGGAAGTCAAAGGCCGCGTTCATCTGAAAGGCTTCCGCAAGGGCAAGGCGCCCGTCGCGCATCTCAAAAAGCTCTACGGCAAGGGCATGATGGGCGAGATCATTCAGGACATCGTCACCGAGACATCGCAGAAAGCGTTCTCCGAGCGCGATCTTCAACCGGCGACGACGCCGCGCCCGGAGCTGATCTCCAAGATTGACGACGTCATCGAAGGCAAGGCCGATCTCGAATACGATCTTCAGGCGGAGATCCTGCCGACCTTCGAGCCTATGGACGTCTCCACGCTGAAGCTGACGCGCCCGGTCGCCGAAGTGCCGGAAAGCGATGTGGACGAGGCGCTCGCGAAAATCGCCGAACAGCAGGTGAGCTACAAGGAGCGCGGCAAGACCGCCAAAGCGAAAGAAAAGGATCAGGTTCTGATCGACTTTGTGGGCAAGGTCGACGGCGAAGAGTTCGAAGGCGGCAAAGGCGAGGGCTTTGAACTCGTGCTCGGTTCAGGCCAGTTCATCGCCGGGTTCGAGGACCAGCTTATCGGCGCCAAGACCGGCGACGACGTCGAAGTGAAAGTCACGTTCCCTGAAGAATATCACGCCAAGAATCTCGCGGGCAAAGATGCGGTCTTTGACGTGCATGTTCAGGAAGTGCGCGCGCCGGAAGAGCCCGCGATCGATGACGAACTCGCGAAGAAGGTCGGCCTCGAAAGCCTCGACGATCTGAAAAAGCGCATCAAGGAACGCATCGAGGGCGATTACAAAGATCTCTCCCGCAGCCATCTGAAGCGCTCGCTCCTCGACAAGCTCGATGAAGCCCATGACTTCGAACTGCCGCAGGGCATGGTCAACGCCGAATTCGAGCAGATTTGGCGTCAGGTCGAATCGACCGAGCGCGACGAGGAAGACAAGGACAAGTCCGACGAGGAGCTGAAAGAGGAATACCGCAAGATCGCCGAACGCCGCGTGCGTCTCGGTCTCGTTCTGGCGGAAATCGGCAAGCGCGCCGAGGTCAAGGTTCCCTCGCAGGAACTTCAGCAGGCGGTCCAGCGTCAGGCGATCCAGGAAGCCCAGTATATGCAGATGCAGGGGCAGAATATTTCGCCGCAGGAAGTCCTGCAGTTCTATCAGAAGAACCCGCAGGCCTTGGAGCAGGTCCGCGCGCCGCTCTTTGAGGAAAAAGTCGTCGACTACATCATCGAGCGCGCCGAGGTGAAGGACAAAACCGTCAGCAAGGACAAGCTGATGGAAGAGCCGGACGGCGTCGACCTTTAAGTCCGGGCCCGCCGCCCGCGGTGAATCGCGCTTCGGTCATGAAATTGTGAAAGGGGAAGGCGGCTTCCGCGCCGCCCTCGTCTTCGTCACGGTTAATGTTGAGTTTAGTCTGAAAGCGCCAAATTCGGACGGAAGCGCGCCGCCTTGCGGCAATCCGTTCCGGTTTCGGAACAGATGCAATCAATATCTTGCATTTTCAAAAGAATAACCCTCGCTTAAGCGGGACGCGTTAGGCTGCGCAAAATGAGGGCTGGCGCCCAGCGCCGGAGCCCCCATCTTAAGGAAGAATTTTAACCGGCCGGACCCGCCTCGACGCCGGCCGGACGCGATGAGAAACAGGCCGCAAGGCAAGAAAGACGCTTAAGGAAGGATGTCGATGAAAGACCCCCTGGATATTTACATGAACACGCTCGTCCCCATGGTCGTCGAGCAGTCGAGCCGGGGCGAACGCGCCTACGACATTTATTCGCGGCTCCTGAAAGAGCGGATCATTTTCCTCTCCGGCCCCGTGCATGACCAGGTTTCGACCCTGATCATCGCCCAGCTTCTGTTTCTGGAGGCGGAAAACCCCAAAAAGGAAATCGCCTTTTATATCAACAGCCCGGGCGGCTCGGTCTCGGCCGGCCTCGCGATGTACGACACCATGCGGTATATCCGCCCGGCGGTCTCCACCATGTGCGTCGGGATGGCGGCCTCCATGGGCTCGCTGCTCCTCACGGCTGGGGAGAAAGAGATGCGCTTTTCGCTCCCGAACTCCCGGATCATGGTCCACCAGCCCTCCGGCGGCTTCCAGGGCCAGGCCTCCGATATTGAGCGCCACGCTCAGGACATCATCAAGATCAAGCGCCGGCTGAACGAGATTTATGTCCACCACACTGGCCAATCCTATGAAACTATTGAGAAAACCCTAGACCGCGACCATTTCATGGACCCGGAAGAGGCGGTTTCCTTCGGATTGATCGACAAAGTATTGAGTGAGCGCACCGCGCCGTCGGAGTCGTAAGGAGGGGAAAATTCACCATATCCGTTAAGCTAGGGACGAAATGGTTCCTTGATTGGTTCGGTCGGAATATGGTCCTATGGCGAGTGGCCCGAAACGGCCTTGGCGCCAATCGTGCAGCTTGGCGGGACAGCGGCGGCCGAAAAGGCCGGGTTCCGGCGCAGGTTGCGCCAGTAAATCATGAATGGCGTTGGCCTTTTTCCGTTTTCGGGTGCGGCGCTGACGAAGGAGTGCAGGTATAGTGAGCAAGATCGGCGGCAAGAGCAGCGGCGGTGACGGGAAAAACACCCTTTACTGCTCATTCTGCGGCAAGAGCCAGCACGAGGTCAGAAAGCTGATCGCGGGTCCGACCGTATTCATCTGCGATGAATGCGTCGAACTGTGCATGGACATCATCCGCGAGGAATCGAAATCGTCGCTGGTCAAGGCCACCGACGGCGTTCCGAGCCCGCAGCAAATCCACAAGGTTCTCGATGACTATGTCATCGGCCAGTCGCAGGCCAAACGGGTTCTCTCGGTCGCGGTGCATAACCACTTCAAGCGGCTCAACCACGCGGCGAAGAACAACGATGTCGAACTCGCAAAATCGAACATCCTCCTGATCGGTCCCACGGGGTCGGGCAAGACGCTGCTGGCGCAGACGCTGGCGCGGATCCTCGACGTGCCGTTCACCATGGCCGACGCGACGACGCTGACCGAAGCCGGTTATGTAGGCGAGGATGTGGAAAACATCATTCTCAAGCTGCTTCAGGCTGCCGATTATAATGTGGAGCGCGCCCAGCGCGGCATCGTCTATATCGACGAGGTCGACAAGATTTCCCGCAAGTCGGACAATCCCTCCATCACCCGCGACGTGTCGGGCGAGGGCGTGCAGCAGGCGCTGTTGAAGATCATGGAAGGCACGGTCGCTTCCGTGCCGCCGCAGGGCGGGCGTAAGCATCCCCAGCAGGAATTCCTTCAGGTCGACACGACGAACATCCTGTTCATCGTCGGCGGCGCTTTTGCGGGGCTTGAAAAAGTCATCGCGGGGCGCGGCGAAGGCTCCTCCATCGGTTTCGGCGCTGAAGTGAAAAGCGAGGACGATCGCCGCATTGGCGCCATCCTTCAGGAAGTTGAGCCGGAAGATCTTTTGAAATTCGGTCTGATTCCTGAATTTGTCGGCCGTCTGCCGGTTATCGCCACCCTTGAAGATCTCGATGAAGATGCGCTGATCCAGATCCTCACCTCGCCGAAGAACGCGCTGATCAAGCAATATCAGCGTCTCTTCGAAATGGAGGATGTGAAGCTGACCTTCACCGATGACGCCAAGTCGGCGATCGCCCGTAAGGCGATTGCGCGCAAAACCGGCGCACGCGGCCTTCGCTCGATCATGGAGGGCATTCTCCTCGATTCCATGTTCGAACTGCCGACGCTCGAAGGCGTTGTGGAAGTGGTCGTCAATGGCGAGGTCGTCGAAGGCAACGCGACGCCGCTCTACATCTACGCCGATCGCGACAAGCAGGCGGTCGAGGCCGACGCCAGCGCGTAATCGCGCGACGCCGTTTGGTGAAAATTCAGGCGCCGCCCCTGTTAGAGGGGGCGGCGTTTTCTTATTATTTGAGGAAAATCAGCGCCTTCCCGCCGCCTTGAAATGGCGGGAAAGACCGCCACATTAACTGCGTATTCGCGGCCGTTGTCTAAAGTGACGGTCAGCCTTTTCATCTGCCTCTAGAGCCTTTCAAATAACAGGCGATTTCGGTGAGAGGCGCGGCGGCTTTCATGAAGCGTTGCGCAAAAAGGCGAACCGCCGCTCTATATGGAGACGGGCGCGAGAAAATCCGGCGCGTGCTGTGAAGACAGGCGCGACCTCAAGGAGTGATTGATGAGCGAGACCGTTACCTATCCTGTATTGCCGCTGCGCGACATTGTCGTGTTTCCTGGCATGATTGTTCCGTTGTTCGTGGGCCGCGAAAAATCCGTGACCGCCCTCGAGAACGTCATGCAAAACGACAAGAAGATTTTGCTCGTAGCGCAAAAGGATGCGAGCGACGACGATCCTGAAGTCGATGACATCTATGAAGTCGGCGTCATCGCGTCGGTCATGCAGCTTTTGAAGCTGCCCGACGGCACCGTAAAAGTGCTCGTCGAAGGGGAGTCGCGCGCCAAAATTCAAAACTATGTGCGCACCGAGGAATATTTCGAGGCGGAAGCCGCCTATGTGGAAGAGAGTGAAAGCGACGACGCTGAACTCGAAGCGCTGTCGCGCTCCGTCGTCGCCCAGTTCGAATCCTATGTGAAACTCAACAAGCGCGTGCCGCCCGAAGTGATCGTCTCGATCGGCCAGATCGACGATTATGCGAAACTTGCGGACACCGTCGCCTCGCATCTCAATATCAAGATCAATGAAAAGCAGGAGCTTCTCGAAATCGTCGGCGTCGCCGAGCGGCTTGAGCGTGTCTACGCCCTCATGGAAGGGGAGATGAGCGTCCTGCAGGTTGAGAAGAAAATCCGCAATCGCGTCAAACGCCAGATGGAGAAGACGCAGCGCGAATATTATCTCAACGAACAGATGAAAGCGATCCAGAAAGAACTCGGCGAGGGCGATGACGGCCGCGACGAGCTTTCCGAGATCGAGGACAAGATCAAGAAAACCAAACTGTCGAAAGAAGCCCGGACCAAGGCGGAAGCGGAGCTGAAAAAGCTGCGCCAGATGAGCCCTATGTCGGCGGAATCGACCGTTGTCCGCAATTATCTCGACTGGCTCACCTCGATCCCGTGGAACAACCGGTCGAAGGTCAAATCCGATCTGAAAAAGGCCGAGGAAGTGCTCGATCACGATCACTACGGCCTTGAGAAAGTGAAAGAGCGGATCGTCGAATATCTCGCCGTGCAAAAGCGGATGAACAAGCTCAAAGGCCCGATCCTGTGCCTCGTGGGCCCGCCGGGCGTCGGCAAGACCTCTCTCGGCAAGTCCATCGCCGAAGCGACCGGCCGCGAATTTGTGCGCGTGTCGCTTGGCGGCGTGCGTGACGAAGCGGAAATCCGCGGTCACCGCCGGACCTATATCGGCTCCATGCCGGGCAAGATCATTCAGTCCATGAAGAAGGCGAAGAAGTCGAACCCGCTCTTCCTGCTCGATGAGATCGACAAGATGGGCCAGGACTTCCGCGGCGATCCGGCCTCGGCGCTGCTCGAAGTGCTCGACCCCGAACAGAACGCGACCTTCGCCGACCATTATCTGGAAGTCGATTACGACCTTTCGGATGTGATGTTCATCACCACGGCGAACTCGCTCAACATGCCGCAGCCGCTGCTCGACCGGATGGAGATCATCCGCATTCCGGGCTACACGGAAGATGAGAAGCTGCAGATTGCGCGCCGTCACCTCATTCCGAAGCTGCTCGAAAATCACGGGCTGAAGGAAGAGGAGTGGTCCATCGACGATGACGGGCTGATGACGCTCATCCGCCGCTACACCCGTGAGGCCGGCGTCAGGAACCTTGAACGCGAGCTCTCGAAACTCGCGCGCAAGGCCGTGCGCGATCTCGAAACCGGCGCGGCGGAGAAAGTGGAAATCACGGCTGACAATCTCGGCGATTACGCCGGCGTGCCCAAGCACCGTTACGGCGAGATCGATCGGGAAGATCAGGTGGGCATTGTCACGGGCCTCGCCTGGACGTCGGTTGGCGGCGACATCCTCACCATTGAGGCGGTCAAAATGCCCGGCAAGGGCAAGATGACTCCGACGGGCAACCTGAAAGACGTGATGAAGGAGTCCGTTTCCGCGGCGTCGTCCTATGTGCGTAGCCGCGCCACAGCCTTCGGCATCGAGCCGCCGGTCTTCGACAAGACCGACATCCACATCCACGTGCCCGAAGGCGCCACGCCCAAAGACGGCCCTTCCGCAGGCGTCGCCATGGCGACCGCCATTGTCTCGGTGCTGACCGGCGTGCCGATCCACAAGGACATCGCCATGACCGGCGAGATTTCCCTGCGGGGCCGGGTGCTCGCCATTGGCGGCCTCAAGGAGAAGCTGCTCGCAGCGCTCCGCGCGGGCGTCAAAACCGTGCTCATTCCGGAAGAGAACGAGAAAGATCTCGCCGACATTCCGGACAATGTGAAAGAGGGCCTGAAGATCATTCCGGTCTCCACCGTGGACGAGGTTCTCGGTCATGCGCTGAGGAAGAAGCTGACGCCCATCGAATGGACCGAACCGGTGGAGCCCGCTCCGTCGCCGGACGAGGCCGGAGACGGGGCCTCGGTGGTCACCCACTAAGGCTTGATCAGCCTCTCAAACGAATCGGCCGCTCCCGAAAGGGGGCGGCTTTTTCGGGAAAAACCTTGAATTTCCGGGCTTTTTCGCATTTGCGAATGAAAATTCATGGAAAAAATTAGGTAGGAAAAACATATACATAACCCGTATGGGGAAGGAAAACCCTTATTTTAAGCCATTTTTCCTTGGCTTTGGCCTCCGGCCCCCGCGTAAAATCGCGCCAGGTCGACAGTTTTCAATTCCCGAAACAACGGAAAGGCCGGAGGAATGAACAAAAACGAATTTATCGATCGTGTCGCTGACATGGCCGACATGAGCAAAGCAGAAGCAGGCAAGGCGGTGGACGCCGTGTTCGACGCGATCACCAACGCCCTCAAGGCTGGCGACGATGTGCGCCTCGTGGGCTTCGGCACCTTCTCAGCCGCCAAGCGCAAGGCCCGCGAAGGCCGCAATCCGCGCACGGGCGAGACCATCCAGATCCCCGCATCGGTGCAGCCGAAATTCTCGGCCGGCAAGGGCCTGAAAGACGCGCTCAACTAGGACGCGTCTTGCGACTGGCATTTGAAAAACCGGCGGGCGTTGTCCGCCGGTTTTTCTTTTGGGCGAAGATTGATCCGCGAGGCGTCGCAGGCTAGGAGAAGCGCCCCCAGGCGCGAAAATGAGCGCCTTCGGGCAAGGGCGGTTAGCTCAGCTGGAAGAGCGGCTGGTTTACACCCAGTAGGTCGGCGGTTCGAACCCGTCACCGCCCACCATTTCCCTTTTGTTTCCTTGGAAAATTTTATCAGTCTTCGGATTAATGTGGTGTTGCCCATGTCATGGCTCTTTGCCGTTGATGGGAGACAGATGGAGGAACTATCACTCAACCCCCCAGATAAAGCTTGAGAACGCAAGGGAAGGCCGCCTCGACCGGTTTAAAGCTGCAGTCAGAAAGGTTCCGCAAGCCCTGTCCTGTCATATGCTTCGGGAGGGTGCGATTATCTCTGGGAAAGGGCGGGCGAAAGATAAGGCGGCGTATCGGGCTTTGGGCCACGTCCTTGCGGCCTTGCCTGGCGTTGCGTAAAGCTCGACAATTCCGGTTATGAAGGAGGTCCAGGACACTTCGGCGCTGGCGATCACTGAGGCGCGGCGCTTTTTTCCTTGGGTTTATGGCTAGCGATGACGGTTGATCACAATATTCCGGACGTGCCCTGGCTGCTCGAATCCAAATTCGAGCCGAACAGGCCCAGGGTCGACCTTGTGCCCCGTAGCCGGCTTGTCACCCAGCTCAATGAAGCGGTCAACAAGCGCCTGGCGCTGATCGTGGCGCCCGCCGGATATGGAAAATCGTCCCTCTTGGGTCAGTGGGCCGCCGGCGTCGCCGAAAAGGGCATCCGTTACGGCTGGCTCACGCTTGAGCAGGGCGAGGCGGATGAAAAGCAATTCCTCGCCTATATCGTCCTCGTTCTTGCGCGCGCGGGTGTGAAGCTCGATGAGCTTGTAACAGGCGCGCGCGACGGGTTTGCCGACGCCGCCACAAATGCGGTGCTGGCAAAGCTGGTGCGCTCGCTGAATGATGAAGAAGGGCAGATTGTCCTCATTCTGGAGGATTATCACAGCGCCGAATGCGACGCCGTGAATGCGATCGTCAAACGCCTTATTCGTGACACGCTCTCACAATTTACGATCTTTATAGACAGCCGCCGCCAACCGAATATTGACGCCTTTTCCTTGATCGCTTCCGGGGATGCGATCGAAATCGACGCGCAACAATTGCGGCTTACTAAGGCCGAAACTCTTCTCGCTTTGCGCGATGTGACAGACGACAATAGCGGGCTTGAAATCTACGATCAGACCGAAGGCTGGCCCGTGGCCGTTCAGTTGGCGCGTGTTCAAAGACGCAATGCGCCTGACGAGCCTATTCTGGCGGGCGTCGATGGCGGGCTGATCGCCTCCTATCTGACGGAGCAGGTTCTCTCGACCCTCGATGACGATACGCAAGAGCTTCTGTTAACGCTTGCCTTTCTGGAGCGGTTCAATCCTGAGCTGGTAAACTTCGTGCTGGATTCGCCAAAGGCCTGGGGGCGTATCGATTCCCTGTCTTCTTTCGCCGCGCTCATTGTTCCCCTGGATGCAAAAGGCGGATGGTATCGATTGCACCATCTGTTTGCTGAATATCTCAGGGAGATGCTGACCCGGCAAAGTCACGAAAAGGCGAAGTCGATATTGTTGCGGGCAAGCCGCTGGCATGCGGAAAAAAAACAATTGGTGGAAGCCGTGCGTTATGCCGCCAATGCCGGAGACTTTGGGGAATGCGAGGCGCTGATTCTTGCGGCCGGGGGCTGGAAAATCATTCTTCACGACGGCATTGGCGTTTTGCGCAGCGCTCTGCGTCTGCTGCCGGACGATGTCATCGCGTCCAGCGCGCGGCTGATGATTGCCCGCGCCTATTTGCACTGTAAGTATGGAGAGATCCCCGAGGCGCGCGCGATGCTGGATGCGTCGGAGCTGATTGTCGATGAAAGGCGCCCGGAACTTTGCGACACGGACAAGCTGGTCGTTGAGTCGATGATTAATCTCTATGAGGATCGAACCTCTTGGACCGAAAGTCATTCGCGCATACGCAACCGGTACTCGGACCCCGACTGTCTTGATGCGCTGGGTTGGGGCACGATTCGATGCGAGGAAGTGCTGATCCACTTGTCCCGCGCGGAATTTGACCTGGCGAGCGCCCGTTTGCGCGAGGCGTTCTCCTTCATGCGGCAAAGCGCTTCCGTTCTGGGGTTGAATTATTGTTATATCCACGCCGCGCATACGGCTTTCTACAAGGGCGATTTGGCCACGGCCGCGGCGAATGTTGAGCGCGCCGGGAAAATGGCGGATGAAAATTTCGGCTCGGACAGTGGGTTGAAGGCGCTTGCATCGGTTTTGGGATACACGCTTCGCATCTGGAAAGGCGAATGCGACCGCAGCGAATGGCCGGCCTTCGAAGAAACCCTTTTCCATACGGTCGAGAATGATGGATGGGTTGATATCTATATGACAGGATTGCAAGCGGCGATCCTGTTCGCCCGTCAGTGCGGCGACGTGCAGGCGCCTTACCGTATTCTTTCAAAGATGCGCACATTCGCGCAACAGAGAAATCTCGACCGATTGTTGAAGTTTTGCGCCATGCATGAGCACGCCCTCACGGCGCATCATGGCGGCGGCTATATCGCCGCGGCCGTTGCGCCAGACGCCGCGGGGCGTTTCTTGCAAGACTATCGTTACGAGGAAAATAAAAGAGATTGGCAGTCCTATCTTTTGGGCGCGAGCGTGACCGCCGAGATGGGCAAGGAGGATAAACCGGACCGTTTTGGCCAGGCGTTGTCGCTGGCCGAAAATGTCGGCGCCGGCACGTGGACGCTCTACCTGCGATTGGCGCAATGTGTCGGTCATATCAGGCAAGGCGCCACGGATAAGGCGAAACAGGAACTCATTTCTTTGTTGAAAAGCGCGCTTCATGGCCGCGTGATGGGACCGTTTATCGGCAATGCAGAGATCTTGCGATTGTTGCCGGCGCTTCGTTCGGATCTCCATCAGCGGGAAGAAGAGCTGATCACCCTGCAATTTATCCATGAAATTCTTGATCGCGCGAAGATGCTTAATCCTGTGCGCGACACCGGTTTGTTAAGCGAGCGTGAATATGAAGTGCTTCAAAAACTGGCTATCGGCATGTCGAACAAGGAAATTGCGCGGGCGCTCGAACTCACCGAGAATACTGTAAAATTTCATTTGAAAAGCCTTTTTTCAAAGCTGTCCGTGAACAAGCGCACACAGGCGGTTGTTGAGGCACAACGTCTGGGGCTGGTTGACTAACGCAAACTTTCTCGCCAAGGCTTGCCCGCGAAAAGATTGGGGAAGCGTCGATGAAGGCCCGGTTTCAAACTGAATGCGGCGAATTCGAAATTCGCCTTTTCCTGAAAGAAGCGCCGAGAACGGCAGGCTATTTTCGCGATCTCATCTCAAAAGGCGCGCTTGACGGTTCGTTCTTTTTTCGGATTGTCGGCTCCGAAAACGCCTCCATGAGAAAAGAGAATCCGATTGAAGTCATCCAGGGAGGCTTGCGCGAAGAGGATGCGCAACCGGTTGCTCCCATCGCCCACGAGCCAACGTCGCAAACAGGTCTGAGCCATAAAAAATGGACATTGTCGACGGCGCGGCATGGCGCTGGCGAAACCTTTGGAAGTTTCTTCATTTGCATGCGCGATGAGCCGGAACTTGATTATGGCGGAAAGCGTCATCCCGATGGGTTGGGCTTTGCAGCCTTTGGCGAGGTGGTGAGCGGTTTCGAGACGGTAAACCGTATTTACGAGCGGCGAGAGGCTGAAGAATTCTTGAAAAACCAGATAGTTATCACTCGCTGCGCATTGGTCTGAGGATCGCCGCGGGGCGCGCGCCCGACTACCTGAACGGGTAGTGTGGCTTGTGCGGCTCACCCGATTTACCGAGCCTGGCAACTCTTTTTAACAATTGTGTGACCCCACAGAATGCTGACACTTTTCGATCAGTATTTCACCAACGGGAGGGGTTCCCAATGACCAGAGCCAATCGAATTTTTCTTGCCGCCTTATTGGGGGGCACATCCTTGTCGGCGGTGACGAGCGCGCCTGCGTTGGCCCAAAGTGAAACCAGCGCGACCGACGATGTGATCGTGGTGATTGGCCGTGGCCGGGAAGAAAACATCCAAGACGTTCCTATTTCGGAAACGGTCTTCACGGCGGAGCTTATTAAGGACGCGCGCATCGATCAGGTCGATGATTTCTTCGCGCTGACGCCTGGAGTGACCTTTGCGAATGCTCAGGACTCAGGAACCAGCTTCATTACAATCCGCGGTGTTTCACAGGTTCGCAATGGCGAAGCGCCGGTCGCCGTGGTCATTGACGATGTGCTGCAGGTCAATTCCAGGTCATTTGACCAGCCTCTCTTCGATATTGATAGCATCGAAGTCTTGCGCGGGCCGCAGGGCGCGCTTTATGGCCGGAATGCTACAGGCGGCGCCATCATCATCAATACCGCCATGCCAACCGACGAATTCGAAGGTTACGGTCAGGTGAGTTACGGGCGCGGCCAGGACATTCAGCTTGAAGGATCGGTTTCGGGCCCGATCGTGCCGGGGCGCATTCTCGGTCGCATTTCTGCGCGCTATTCAGATCGTGACGGAGTCCTTGAAAACGTTATCCTCGATGAAAAAGTCGATTATAGCGAAGATCTTTCCCTTCGCGGCCATTTGCGTTTTATCGTGAGCGACGCCGTCACGGCCGACTTGCGGGGGTCGTTGGTGAGAACAGAAGGCGGCGCGCTGAACTACACCTATCAGCCGGCGATCGTCGATAAAACGACCGGACTTCCCACCGCATTCGATTTCACGATTGCGGACGCCGATTTGGTCGAGCGCGAGTTTACGGCGAACAATCTCGGCGTTGACGAGCGCGATGCGGAACAGGTTTCGTTGCGCATCAACGCGGATTTAGGCTTTGCAACGCTGCGTTCAGTTACGGCCTATGATCATATCGAAGAAACGACATTCAGCGACCAGTTTCCCTATACGGCCGCGAGCACGGTGACGCCGGCGCCGCCATTTCCGCTTGGGGACGGCATTCAATCGCAGCATATTGAAGTCGAGGCGTTCAGTCAGGAATTGCGCCTGACCTCTCCGGACGACCAGGCGTTCCGCTGGATGGTGGGCGCATATTATGTGGCGACCGACCGTTTCATCAATTCGTCTATTTACAACGATCTTGAAAATGGTTTGCCAACCATATCCAAGCGGCTGCCGGTTTTTGATCCTTTGGCGCCTCAGACAAGTTTCATTGCAGACGATAATAACAACGAGGCATGGGCTTTGTTTTTCAACGCAGCTTATGATCTGACGGATCGTCTCGAACTCGCATTTGCCGGCCGTTACGACAAAGACAGCCGCGAACAGCAGGTTTCTCCTCTCCAGGGGAACTATGTTAATGGCGTTCTCGTCTCACCGACCGGCGTGCCGGGCTCGCTGAATACAGCCGAGTTCGATTTGTTCCAGCCGAAGATAACGGCGCGTTACGCTGCGCTGGATAATCTCAACCTTTACGCATCATGGGGCAAAGGCTTCCGCTCGGGCCAGTTTAACCAGAATGGCGTCGGCGCCGTCGCCGCCGGCGCTGGCGTTATGGGCGTTTCCGATCTTCTGCCCCAGGAAGAAACATCCACCTATGAACTCGGCTTTAAGTCCACGCTTATGGATGGCGTGACGCTTAATGCCTCCGGCTACCGGACAAAGGTCGACAACGCGCCTTATTTTGTGTTTATCGGCGCCGTCAGCGCGCAGGTTCTGGTTCCGGTCGATGAGATCGAGATCTGGGGCGGCGAGGTGGAGCTCACCGCCAATCTTTATGACGGCCTCGATTTCTACGCCGCCTTCGGCCTCGCCGACAGCGAGATTCAGGAGTATACGGTCAATCCTGCGGCCGTCGGTAATTATGCGCCGTATGTTGCGAAAACGACATTCAACACCGGTCTTCAGTATCGCACGCCGATTACGAGTTCGATCGGCATTTTCGGCCGCGTCGATTATGAGCGCCGGGGCGAGCAATTCTGGGACCCCGAAAACACGACGGCGCGCTCGGCGCTGAACCTCGTCAACGCGCGGGCCGGCTTTGAGGCGAATGACGGTTCGTGGGCGCTGACAGCGTCCGTCGATAACCTCACCGATGAAGTCTACAACTCTGAATGGGTCCTTGGCGGCTTCGCAAATGCCGGCGTGCCTCGCTTGTGGCGGGTCGATTTGCGCGTGAATTTCTAACGCTCCCTCAGGCGCGCCGCGCTCATCTTATGGAGCGCGGCGCGGCGCATATTCAGGGAGGAGACCAGACTTAACGAACAATAATCGAAAGGCCTTGATAACGATGCGTGTTGCAACGGATGTAGGAGGCACCTTTACCGATCTTGTGTGCATCGATGACGATGGAATCCGGATCACAAAATCGGATACGACGCCGCCGAATTTTGAAAAAGGCGTCATCAGAGTGCTGGAAAAAGCCGACATCGATCCGGCGCGGATAGATGACTTCGTTCACGGCACAACCGTCGTCATCAATGCGCTGTTGTCGCGGCGCGGCGCGAAAACCGGGCTTATCACGACGCGCGGATTTCGCGATGTTCTGGAAATCGCGCGCGGCAACCGTCCCGATCTTTTCAATTTCGCCTTCAAGAAACCGGCGCCTTTCGTGCCGCGCTATCTCCGCCATGAAATTACCGAACGGATGGATTATCTCGGCCGCGTGGTCGAACCGCTTGCGCTCGATGAAGTGGACTCCATTGTCGCCGCGCTGAAAGCCGAAGAGGTTGAGGCCGTCGCGATTTGCTGTCTCCATGCTTACGTCAATCCGGAGCATGAACTGGCGATTGAGGCGCGCGTCCGGGAGTTATGGCCGGATGTTTCAATAATCGCATCCCATAAGGTCTGCGGCGAGTGGCGTGAATATGAACGCACCAGCACGGCTGTCCTGTCGGCTTACGTTCACCCGATAGCAAAGGGATATCTTGCTTCGCTCGATGAAAAACTGACTGCGCGCGGGCTTTCCGGCAAGCCGCTGATCATGCGGTCGAATGGCGGCGTCGCGACGGTCGAGGGCGCGCGCAACGATCCCATTTCCATGGTCGAATCCGGTCCTGCGAGCGGGGTCCTCGGCGCCGCCGCCTTAGGCGTTCAGATCGGGGAGCCAAACCTGATCGCGCTCGATATCGGCGGCACGACCGCCAAGACCGCGCTCATTGAAAATGGCGCGGCCAAGATCACGACGTCTTATAAAATCGAGTGGGACAGGACCAATCCCGGTTATCCGATCCGCACGCCTGTGGTCGATCTGGTCGAGATCGGCAATGGCGGCGGCTCCATCGCCTGGGTCGACAAGGGCGGGCGGATGCATGTGGGGCCGCAAAGCGCGGGCTCTCAACCGGGTCCGGCCGCCTATGGCCGGGGCGGGGAGCACATAACCACGACGGACGCCAATCTTGTCCTGGGACGGATAAATCCGAAACTGTTTCTTGGCGGCGAGCAGGAGCCGGACTGGGACAGCATAGACCGCGCTTTCGAGCCGCTCATTGAAGCGCTCGGCGAAACCAAGGAAGACATCGCCCGCGGCGTTATCGGCATCGCCAATGCAAACATGGTCAATGCGCTGAAGCTCGTATCGCTCAATCGCGGCTATGACCCCCGGGAATTCGCGCTGATCGCATTTGGCGGCGGCGGCGCCATGCACGCCGTTGCGCTCGCCGAAGAGCTGATGACGCCGAAAGTCATCATCCCCGTGAATTCCTCGGTGTTTTCAGCCTGGGGAATGCTGATGTGCGATTTGCGCCGGGATTTCCTGAAGACAGAGGTGAAAACCCTGAATGCCGGCGCGGCCGATGATATTGAAGCCGCTTATGAGGCGATGGAGGCGCAGGCGCGTGAAACATGTCTGGCGGAGGGCATGCCCGCCGACGCCATGCGCATCGAGCGTTTCGCCGACATGCGATATGCCGGTCAGGAACACACCGTCAAAGTGCCGACGCCGCACAAGCGGCTCGACGATGCAGCGTTGCAAGAGCTCACCAAGGCGTTTCATGCGCTGCATATGCGCGAATATACGTTTCAGCTCGACAGCGATGTGGAGCTTGTCAATTTTCACATCGTTGTTTTTGCCGATATCGACAAGAAACAGCTTCCGCCGCTTCCCGTGACTGGGCGCGCTCTCTCGGAAGCCCAAAAGGGCGTCCGAAAAGTCGATTTTGGCGCCGACGGCGTTCATGACACGAATGAGTATGATTTGTCCCTGATCGAGCCGGGCATGAAGATCGCCGGGCCTGCCGTGCTGGAAGACCCCACCGCCACAATCGTCATTTCGCCCGGCAAACGCGCGCATATGGACGACTATGGCAATATCCACATCCAGATGAGGGCGTCATGATCGAGCACAAATCAGACAAGTTCAGCCAGGAGATCATTAAAAACGCGCTGGTGGCGATCGGCGACGAGATGTTCGAAGCCATGGCGCGCTCCAGCATGAGCCCGATCATCTATGAAGTGCTGGATTATTCGGTCGGACTGACCACGAAAGACGGCGATCTCATTGCACAAGGCAATGGCACGACGGTTTTTCTCGGCATGATCGACGCGCTGGTGAAAGAGATTATCGAGAAATTCGGCGCCAAGGGCGAGATCAAGCCGGGCGACGTTTTTATCAGCAACGACCCCTATTACGGCACGCATCTTTCCGATGTTGCCCTTGCCAAGCCCATATTCTTTGAAGGCGCGCTTGTCGGATTTGCCGTCAACAAGGCGCATTGGGTCGATGTCGGCGGCATGACGCCGGGCAGCTTCACGCCCGCTTCGACGGAAATCTATCAGGAAGGTTTGCAGATTCCGACCATGAAGGTCATGGAGGAGGGCAAAGTTCTCCAGCCCGTTCTCGATCTTATTGCTGCGAATATCAGGATGCCCAAGGAATCGCTGGGCGATTTCTGGGCTGGCGTCGCGGCCAACAATGTCGGCGCGGAACGTCTTGTCATGCTGTATGAAAAATACGGCGCCGACGCGATGGCGGCCGCGATGGAGGGGCTGCTCGATTATGGCGAGGCCATGATTGCAGAGGAGCTGAAGAAACTTCCGAAAGGGGTTTTCGAGGCTGAGGACTGGATCGACGATGACGGGCAGGGCGAAGACCCCTTAAGGGTTTGCGTGCGCATCGAGATCAGTGACGACAGTTTCAAAGTTGATTTCACCGGCTCTGCGCCGCAGGCGCTGGGCCCCATCAATCACGGCCGCACGGCGCTCGTTGCGGCGGTTCGCACGATTTTCAAGGCGCTGACCAATCCGCAGATACCTTCCAATGGAGGGTGTTTCCGCGCGCTTGAAATCGTCTGTCCGGACAGGACCGTTTTTACCGCTGAGCGGCCGGCCCCTGTCTCCACCTATTGGGAGACAATGCTTTATGCGGAGGATCTGATCTGGAAGGCGATGGCGGAGCATTTGCCCGACCGTTTGACCGCCGGGCATGTTCTGTCGGTCTGCGCTTTCATCTTGTCGGCCACGCATCCGGAAACGGGAGATGACGTTATTCTCGTGCAGCCTTTGGTGGGCGGCTGGGGCGCCATGAGCGACCGCGACGGGCTCAATGGCCAGTTTTCCGTCGCTGACGGGGAGACTTACAATATTCCCGTTGAAATTCAGGAAGCGCGTTACGGCGTTCGCGTCAAACAATATGCGCTTCATAATGAAGATGGCGGCGAAGGAAAATTCCGGGGCGGAAAGGGCGTCTATCTCGATTACGAAATCCTTTGCGATCAGGCGCATTTCAGCGGCAGTTTCGGCCGTTTCAAGTTTCCGCCCTGGGGCGCCGCCGGCGGCGCCAAAGGTTCGTCGAATTATGTCGAGCTTATTCGCCAGGACGGATCGGAAGACGCCAGAGAGATTTATGGCAAGCCTTCCCGCGTGCAAATGAAAAAGGGCGACATTGTGCGCTGCGTGACGGCGACCGGCGGCGGATGGGGCGACCCGTGCGAGCGTTCCGAGGAGGCGCTGGAAGACGATCTGAAGAACGGTTTCATTACGGAGGAGCAGGCCGCGCGGTTTTACCGGCGCCGTCCTGCCGCTGAATAACAAAGGTGTATAAGAGGGATGGTTAAGATTCGAGCGGCGTCCGATGTCGGCGGGACTTTTACCGATCTCGTATATTTCAACATTGACGAGCAGACCGGCGAAGTCCGGTCGGTGGAAGCGGAAAAGGCCCATACGACGCCGCCCAATTTTGAAAAAGGCGTTGCGGACGCGTTCAGCAAGGCCGGCGTGTCGCTTGCGGATGTCGAGTTTTTCGCTCATGGCACCACCGTCGTTATTAATGCGCTGACCGAGCGAAAGGGCGTGAAAACCGGCCTGATCACGACACAGGGGTTTCGCGATATTCTCGAAATCGCCCGCGGCAACAGGCCGGATTTCTTCAACCTGAAATATCAGAAGCCGGAGCCGTTCATTCCCCGCTATCTCCGCCGGGAGATCGCCGGGCGCATGAACTACAAGGGCGAAGTTGTAAAGCCGCTCGACCTTTCCGGGATCGACCCGATCCTTGAAGATTTCAGGAATGAAGGCGTTGAGACGATTGCTGTTTGCCTTTTGCATAGCTACGCCAACCCAATTCATGAAATCGAGATCGCCGAGCATATTCGCGAAATCTGGCCGGAAGTCTCCGTGGTCGCGTCGCATGAGATATCGCGGGAATGGCGTGAATATGAACGCACCAACACCGCGGCCGTCTGCGCCTATGTTCAGCCGACGACGGAGCAATATCTCGGCAAGCTCGAAACGCGTCTTGAAGAAAACGCGTTCAAAGGCGTTTTCTATGTGATGCAGTCCAATGGCGGCATCGATACGGTGACGGCGACAAAGAGAACGCCGATTTCCATTGTCGAATCGGGACCCGCCAGCGGCGTTCTGGGCGCAGCGGCGCTCGGGGAGGCGCTTGGCATGAAAAATCTCATCGCCTTCGATATTGGCGGCACGACAGCGAAATGCTCGCTTATCGATAATGGCGAGGTCGCGGTCACCAGCCAGTATATGATTGAACGCAGCGAGAAGTCGGCGGGCTATCCGATCATGACGCCGGTCGTGGACATCGTTGAAATCGGCAATGGCGGCGGTTCCATCGGCTGGGTCGACGAGCATGGGAAAATGCATGTGGGCCCGCAAAGCGCGGGCGCGGCGCCGGGCCCCGTCGCTTACGGCAAGGGCGGCGTTGAGCCCACGACGACCGACGCCAATCTCATGTTGCGGCGGATCAATCCGCATTATTTCATCGGCGGCGAAATCGAGGCGGACATGGCGGCGGTGGAAGCCGCCTTTGCGAAACTGGGCGCGAGGCTCGGCCTGTCCGCGCAGGAAGCGGCGCGCGGCGTCATCCGCATCGCCAATAACAATATGACCAACGCGCTGAAACTGGTTTCTATCAACCGGGGTTACGATCCGCGCGATTTCACCATGGTGGCGTTCGGCGGCGGCGGCGCCATGCATGCAACGGCCCTGGCGGCGGAACTCAATATTCCCAAAGTCATCATACCTGCCCATTCGGCCGTGTTTTCCGCCTGGGGCATGCTGATGTCCGACTTGCGGCGGGACTACATACGCACGCAACCATGCCTCTTTGTTCCGTCCACCGCACAGGCGGTCAGCGACACATTTAAGGAAATGGAGCGCGAAGCGATTGCGGCTTATGAGGCGGAAGGAATTGCGCGAGAACGGGTCCGTCTCGAACGGGCCTTGTCCATGCGCTATCAGGGCCAGGAACATTCGGTTCGCGTTCCGGTCGCAGAAGGCGGCCTCACGGAAGCCGGCGTCGCTGCCGTCATCGAAGACTTCAAGGCCGCCTATGAGCGGGAATACACCTACAGGCTCGACAACGCCATTGAAGTCGTCAACTTCTCAATTGTCGCCTATGCTGCGGTCGACCGGCCGGCGCTCGCCGTCATTGACGAGGGCCCCGATGCGGACGCCGCCTTGAAAGGCAGCCGCCGGGTCGACTTCGACAGGGATGGCGTTCTCGATGCGGCGATCTATGACCGCAGCCGGCTCGGCCGCGGCGCCGCCATTTCGGGACCGGCGATTATCGAGGAAGCCGGCTCCACGACCGTCGTCTTTCCGGGTCAGCGCGTCACCGTCGATGATTACGGCAATCTGCACGTAGAAATTTAAGGGGATCGCTTATGTCTTCCACCGCACAGGAATTGTCTCCTGACTTCGATCCCATCACCATCGAAATCATCCAAAGCTCACTGTCGGCAATCACCGATGAGATGTTCGCCACAATGCGGCGCACGGCGATGAGTTCGATTATCTATGAGGTGCTCGATTTCGGCGTCGCCCTCTTCAATGATCGCGGCGAACTGGCGAGTTCGGGCTCGGGCATTCCGGGATTTATCGGCATGCTGGAGCCCGGCGTCGCCGCGATTAAGAAAAAATTCAACGCCGCCGACATTCATGACGGCGACATTTTCATGCTGAACATTCCCCATCATGGCGGCGTCAGCCATATCAACGATGTGGTGATGATTCTGCCGGTGTTCGCCCACGGATCGCTGATCGGCTGGCTCGCCAACAAAGCGCACTGGGTCGATCTCGGCGGGGCGTTCCCCGGCGGAATCAGCCCGGACGCCACGGAGGTCTATCAGGAAGGGCTCCAGCTTCCCGGGATCAAGGTCATTGATCGCGGCGAGGTCAATCAGGCGGTGCTGGACATTATCCTGATGAACTCGCGCGTGCCGGAAACGACGAAAGGCGACTTCTGGGCGGGCGTTGCTTCCATGCGCGCCGGGCAGAAACGGTTCTTGAGCCTGGTGGAGAAATATGGCGAGGCCGCCGTCAGGCACGCGATGACGGACTACATAGCGCTTGGCGAAAAAATCGCCCGCGCCGCCATGACGGATCTGCCGAAAGGAACTTTCGAGGCGGAAGAAACCCTGGAGGACGGGCGGGTGATCAAGGCGGCGATCACCATTACGGACGATGCGTTCACCGTCGATCTTCGCGGCAATCCCGACCAGAGCAAGACATCGCTCAATTCCTCGCGCGATGCGACCTTTGTGGACTGCCAGATGATCTTCAAGGCGATCACAAGTCCGGAAACTTTTGGCAATGCCGGCTCCTTTCGCCCCATCGAACTCTTGACCGATGAAGGGTCGATCTTCGACGCCAAATATCCGGCGGCGATGAGCATCTATTACGAAACCAGCATGCTGCTTTTCGATCTTTTATGGAAAGCGCTCGCGCCGGCCATGCCGAACCGGTTGACGGCCGGGCATTACGCCTCGATCTGCGGCACCTTCATGGGCGGGCCGCATCCGGAAACGGGTCATGTTCACGGCATTGTGGAGCCCCAGCTCGGCGGATGGGGCGCCTCGCAGGAACATGACGGAATCAATGCGCTTTATACGGGCTATCACGGCGACACCTTCAACGTGCCGGTGGAGGTCACGGAGCAGCGCAATGGCCTGATGGTCGACCGTCTCGCCCTGAATGACGCGCCCGGGGGCGAAGGGGAGCGCATTGGCGGAAAAGGCATCCTGCTCGACTATCGCATTCTCGCCGAGGACTGGTGGCTGACCATGGCCTATACCCGCACCGAAACCGGGCCATGGGGGCTCGAAGGCGGCCTTGAAGGCTCGACCAATTTTGTGGAGGTGGTGAAGGCGAACGGCGAAACCACGCGCCACGCCGCATGCACGGCCATCCCTTTGGGCGTTAATGACGTGGTGAAAGTCTATACCGCGACGGGCGGCGGCTATGGCGATCCGAAAAAGCGGGCGCGGGAAAGGGTGCTGGAAGACATCAAAAACGGCTATGTTTCGAAAGAGCGAGCGAAAGAGATTTACGGCGTTGATGTTTGAGACGCTGTAAAAATGAAACAGGAACAATAGCTATGGCGACGGCGCTGATCAGGAATGCGCGCATCCTCGACACATCTCAGGAGGAGGCGAGCGATCCCTCGGATATCTACATTGAAGACGGAGAGATACGGGAGATCGCCCGTGAAGGCGGCATCGGCGTTTCCGGCGAGATGACTATCGATGCGGGTGGGCGCTTCGCTCTGCCCGGCCTGATCGATTGCCATGCGCATCCCTTTCTCGCCGACACCAACCTTGCTCGTCTGAACGAAGTGCCGTTAACGCTGATGACGGCCCGCGCCGGCAATATCCTGCGCAATATGCTGATGCGCGGCTTCACGACCATACGCGACGCCGCGGGCGGCGACTGGGGCATCAAGCAGGCAGTGGAGGAAGATGAAGTCATTGGCCCACGGATGTTCATCGCCGGGCGGGCGCTCTCTCAGACGGGCGGTCATGGCGACAGCCGGCGCAAGACCGAAACGTCGCATGCATGCCGCTGCGCCGATGCGCTCGCCATCACCGGGGTGATTGCCGACGGCCTCGACGAAGTCCGGAAAGCAGTGCGTGAGGAGCTGCGCCTGGGCGCCGATCAGATCAAGATTTTCGTGTCGGGCGGCGTGTCCTCGCCGCACGATCCGCTGGAATGCGATCAATATTCGCCGGAGGAAATTCGCGTCATTGTCGAAGAGGCGACGCGCCGAAACACCTATGTGATGGCGCACGCATATGGCGCCAGCGCGATCAAAATCGCACTGGAGCAGGGGGTGCGCACCATCGAGCACGGAAATCTTATCGATGAGGAGGCCGCCAGGCTCGCTGCAAAAAAGGGCGCCTATGTCGTGCCGACGCTGGTGACCTATACGGTGCTGGAAGAAGAAGGCCGCAAGCATGGCTGGAGCGCCGCCATGCTAGACAAACTCGCGGTCGTGAAAGAGGCGGGGCTCGCCAGCGTCAGCATCTGCAAGAAAGCCGGCGTGAAGCTGGGCCTTGGCACGGATCTTCTTGGCGATTCATTCGATCATCAGTCGCGGGAGTTCCTGATCCGCTCCGAAATCGAAACGCCGCGTGAGATTCTCCATTCGGCGACGCGGATCAATGCCGAAATCCTTAACCGGACCGGACGGCTTGGTGAAATCTCCGTCGGGGCGCTGGCGGACATTCTTCTCCTTGAGCGCAATCCTTTCGACGATCTTGGCGTGTTGCAGGATCAGGGCGCGCATATCCCGCTGATCATGAAGAACGGCCGGATTTACAAGAACACGCTTCTGTAACGGAAAGAGCATGTACGGCGCGGATGCGAAAGAAACAGTGACAGCGCGTCCGGTCGGCGACTGGTTCGAGGGCATGCCGGTAACGCGCGCCCACTGGGCCGCCGGGCTTGTCCTGTTCTTTGCTTTCGCCATTGAAGCCTGGGAGATGATGATCGTCATCCTCTCCGCCGGAGAGATCGGCGCCGAGTTTGGCGCCGACGCGAAAGCGGTCGGGAGTTTGATCAGCGCGATTTTCCTCGGCATGATTCCGGGCTCGCTGATCTGGGGCAAGCTGGCGAATACGCTTGGGCGCAAAAACAGCTTGCTGCTCAGCATCGGCGCCTATGGCGTGTTTCCCGTCCTGAGCGCGCTTGCGCCCTCGATGGAAATATTATGGTGGGTCAGGTTTTTCGCCGGCGTTGTTCTTTCAGGCGCGCTGGTCGTCACCTTTCCGTTGTTTACGGAGTTGCTTCCGGTCAAATCGCGCGGGCGCGGCACGGTCTTTCTGTCCGCCGGATGGCCGGTGGGGACGTTGCTGGCGGTTGCGGTGACGGCGTTCTTTGTAAGCGCCGGCTGGCGATGGACGCTGGGCTTTAGCGCAATCGTCTCGCTATGGGTGATCCCGATCTACTATTTCGTTCCTGAGTCCGCCTATTGGCTGGTCGAGCGTGGCCGCAAGGGCGATGCGGCCCGCACTATGGCGCGGCTTTCGGGCAAGCCGTTCGCCGCGCACGCTTTGGCGGATTCATCGTCAAGCGGCTTTCAAACGCCTTTTATCGGCATTTTCAACGGCGGCGCCCTGCGAATTACAGCTCTTAATACGCTGATTAATTTCTGTTTCTCCTGGGGCTATTGGGGCATGACCTCCTGGCTGCCCTCGCTGCTTGCGAGAAAAGGACTGAGCGCGCCGGAAGGGCTCGGCTTTATCGCTCTTTCGGCTCTTTTCATGTTCCCCGGTTATTTGTCGGCAAGCTATCTGACCGGCAGATATGGGCGTAAGAAAATCATGGTCGTCTATGTAGGGTTGGCGACGGTCGCAGGGTTCGGTTTCGCGAACGCCAATTCCCTGTTTCAGCTTTACGCCTGGAATTTCATGCTGTCCTTCTTCAGCCTTGGCGCCTGGGGGGTCTGGAACACATGGATGGGAGAAATCTACGACACTGCCCATCGCGGCGCAGGCGTTGCGTGGGGCGTGATGTTGCAGCGCGTGGCGAACACCATTGCGCCTGTCGCCATCGGCGCCCTTCTTGTCTCCGGCACGTTTACGGGCACAGTCGTATTCATATCCGCATTTCTTGCGGCTACTGCACTGGCGGCGCTGTTCTTGCCGGAGACCGAAGGCAAGAGCCTCACATAACGCCGAAGCGTTAAATCGCGCGTTGAAACAGCCGCCGCTCAATCACGGCCATCTTGCTGCGGCATGGAGCGGACCATCCATTCTTCAAACAGCCTGGCGCGCAAAGATTGTTCCTCCGGTTTGTCGGAAATTAGATAGTAGCGATGAGCCTCCGGCATGCCTTTCGAGGAGATCTGCGTCAGCGCGCCATCTCGGACATATTCCTCAATCTCCAGCATATTGCAAAGGACGGCGCCAAAGCCGAGGCGGGCGGCGTTCAGCGCGATGAGCGTGCTTTCAAAATGGATATGGCGCGCATCTTCCGGGTAGGGTTTTTTCGCCAGCTCAAACCATCTCCGCCAGCTATTCTGGCGGTCATGCAAAAGCGTCATCCCCTGGAAAGAACGGTTATGAATTGCCTGCTGATGCCGGTGGGCGTAGCTGGCGCTGCATAACGGATAAATTTGCGGCGTATAGAGTTCATGCAATGCGCGTCCTGTGGCCGCCGGTTTCCCATAACAAAGCGCGATTTCCAGATGATGCGGAATGCTGGTCTGGGCCGGTTCGATATTGCTGACGTGAATTTCAATCTGCGGATAGGTCTCGGCAAAGGTGCAAATGCGCCGCGCCGCCCATGTGCTGCCGATGGTTGGGGTGCATCCGATGGAGAGTTTTCCGGCGAGCTTTTCCGGGTTGAGGTGCTGCGCGCCGCGCTCAATGCAATCGAGTCCCTCGCGCACCGCCTCAAAGAGACGCGCCCCGGCCGCTGTCATTTGCAACTGGCCGTTTTCCCGAGTGAAGAGCTTGGCGTCAAAATGCGCTTCCAGATTGCGGATATGGCGGCCGACCGCCCCATAGGAAACGCCCAGTTCTTCACTGGCTTTGCCGATATGGCGGCGGCGGCAGACGGCCTCGAAATAGTGCAGGGCCTTGAGGGGGAGGCGGGATATGCGAGACATGGGTCCTGTCAGTTTTTTTGACATTTAATGATTAAAAATATGCCTTGTATATCACAAAATTTGCCATCTTATGGGGTTTTTTGACCAGGAACGATCAGAGGCGGCCAATATGACTTACGAGCATTTCTTAAGGGGCGGCGCGTTCATTGGCGGCCAGTGGGGCCAAGCCGACGACGGCGGCGAGTTTGCGGTTCAAAACCCGGCCACAGGGGAAGACGTCGCCAGCGTCGCCAATTGCGGCCGGGAAGAAACGGCGCGGGCGGTTGAGGCGGCGGTGTGCGCCCAGCGTGAATGGAGCGCATGGCCGGTGAAAAAGAGGGCGGCTGTCTTGCGCGCCTGGCATGATCTGATCATGGCCAACCAGGAGGCGCTCGCCGGGCTCCTGACGGCTGAACAGGGCAAGCCCCTGCCGGAAGCGCGCGGTGAGATCGCTTATGGCGCCAGCTATATCGAATGGTTCGCCGAGGAAGCAAAACGCATCAATGGCGATGTCATTCCCGCTCCCACCGGCGACAAGCGCGTGATTTGCCTGAAACAGCCCGTTGGCGTCGTTGCCTGCATCACGCCGTGGAACTTTCCAAACGCCATGTTGGCGCGCAAGATCGCACCGGCTTTGGCGGCCGGATGCGCCGTTGTCTGCAAGCCGGCGAACGAAACGCCGCTGTCTGCCCTTGCATTGGCTGCGCTTGCTGAGGATGCCGGCGTTCCGTCAGGCGTCATCAATGTTCTTTGCGGCAAAACGCAAGAGATCGGCCAGGAACTGACGTCGAGCAAATTGGTGCGCAAACTAACCTTTACCGGCTCGACCGCTGTGGGCAAAAAGCTGATGGCCGACTGCGCCGGCACCGTAAAGCGGATGTCCATGGAGCTTGGCGGCAATGCGCCCTTTATCGTTTTTGACGATGCGGACATCGATCAAGCGGTGAAAGGGTTGATCGCCAGCAAATTCCGCAATGCGGGACAGACTTGCGTTTGCGCCAACCGGATTCTTGTTCAGGAAGGCGTTTATGAAGCGTTTTCCGAGAAACTTGTCAGCGCTGTTAAAGCCTTAAAAGTCGGCGACGGAATGGCGGAAGGCGTCGAACTGGGCCCGCTGATCAGCGAGAAAGCGGTCCACAAAGTTTCAGGATTGATTGAGGACGCCTGTAAAAAAGGCGCCAATGTCTTGTATGAAGGCGCTGCGCCGGGCGAGTGTTTTGTCAGCCCGACGGTTCTGGGCGGCGTCACGGGAGATATGCGGGTTTTTACCGATGAAATTTTCGGCCCCGTCGCGCCCCTTTTTAAATTTACAAGCGACGAAGAAGCCATCCGGATCGCGAATGATACCGATTATGGACTCGCGAGTTATGTTTATACGCGAGACATGACGCGCATCTGGCGCATCAGTGAAAAATTGGAGTACGGAATGGTTGGCGTCAATGAGGGCATTATCTCCAATGAGGCGGCCCCTTTTGGCGGCGTGAAAGAATCCGGCTTCGGGCGTGAGGGGTCCAAATACGGACTCGATGATTACCTGGAGCTGAAATATATATGCATCGGAGGCATCGGCGAATGAACGCTATTGAATCGATGAACAAGCAGGCTGTGCTGACCAACACGGAGTTGCAGAAACGCAAGGACGCGGCCATTGCCCGCGGCGAAGCGAATTTGGCGCCAATCTATGTGGCGCGCGCCAAGAACGCAGAGTTATGGGATGTCGAGGGCAACCGGTATATCGATTTCGGTTCCGGTATCGCCGTATGCAATACCGGCCATGCGCATCCGAAAATTGTCGATGCGGTGAAACGCCAGGTTGAACTGTTCAGCCATACTTGCGTGATGGTGACGCCCTACGAGCCTGCGGTGGCGCTTGCCGAACGCCTCAACAAGCTGGCGCCAGGGGCGAGCGACAAAAAATCAATGTTCGTGACGACGGGCGCGGAAGCCGTTGAGAACGCCGTCAAGATTGCGCGCGCTCATACAGGTCGCAGAGCGGTAATCGCCTTTGACGGCGGGTATCACGGGCGTACGAATTTCACTCTCGGGCTGACGGGGAAGAACGCTCCCTACAAGACGCTGTTCGGCCCGTTCCCGGGAGACATTTATCGCGCGCCATTTCCGATCGACTATCATGGCGTCAGCGTTGAGCAGTCCCTCAAAGCGCTCCGCAATCTTTTTAATTTCGACGTGGCTGTGGACGACGTTGCGGCCATTATTTTCGAGCCGGTGCAAGGGGAGGGCGGATTTTATCCGGCTCCGGCCGCCTTTGTGCAGGAGCTCAGAAAAATTTGCGATGAGCACAATATCGTTCTGATTGCGGATGAAATTCAGACCGGTTTTGGCAGAACCGGAAAGATGTTCTGCATGGAGCATTTCGACGTGGAGCCGGATTTGATGACCGTCGCCAAGGGCCTGGCGGGCGGCTTTCCGCTGGCGGGCGTGGTCGGCAAGGCGGAGATCATGGATGCGCCGCTGCCGGGCGGGCTTGGCGGCACTTATGCGGGATCGCCTGTGGGATGCGCTGCAGCGCTCAGCGTCCTGGATGTCATCGAACAAGAAGGCCTTGTGGCGCGTGCGGCGGAGGTCGGCGGCGTCATCAAGAAGAAATTCCAGGCCCTCAAGAAACAGCATGAAACCCGTATCGGCGATATCCGCGCGGATCATGGCGCCATGGCGGCCATGGAATTCGTTGAAGACGGCGACGCCTCCAAACCCGATCCGGCGCTGCTCGCAAGCGTTGTCGCGCGCGCGCAAGAGAGCGGTCTTGTAGTCCTGAAATGCGGCGTTCGCGGCAATGTGTTGAGGCTTTTGCCGCCGCTCACGATCGAAGATTCTGTTTTGGAAGAGGGTTTGGGGATATTGGAACGCAGCATTGAGGCGTCTGTGTGAATCGACATCGCCTCCTTTCGGCCCTCGCCTGAGAGAGGCATGGGCGATTAAAAGTTGATGCGGGAACAGTCAGTGTCGCTACGGTGTCGGCTGGCCGGAAAATGACGATGAGGCGGAGCTGGCAATGAAGGAAAAGCTGCACAGGGTCCTTGGCGGCGCCGATATATTTTTCCTCGCCTTTGGGGCGATGGTCGGATGGAGCTGGGTTGTTCTGGCGGGGGAATGGCTGACGGGCGCAGGCTTTGTCGGCGCCGCTCTTGCCTTCGCGATCGGCGGCTCGGTCATCGCCCTTATCGGATTGACCTATGCGGAACTTGCCTCCGCAATGCCCTATGCGGGCGGAGAGCATGTTTATGTGGAGCGGGCTTTTGGCCCGACGGTTTCGTTTTTTGCAACATGGGCGATTGTTCTTGGATATGTTTCGGTTGTTTGCTTTGAAGCGATCGCGTTGCCGGTTGCGCTCGTCTATCTTTTTCCGGATTTGCGACAGATTCCGTTATGGAATGTTGCCGGTTACGACGTCTATCTGACCGAAATTCTTATAGGCTCTTTTGCGGCGGCGCTGATTTGCGGGCTGAACATAATCGGCGTGCAGGCCGCTTCTTTTGTGCAGAAAGTTGTCATTATTCTTGTCCTGGCTGCGGGAGTATTCCTGATCACGGGAGGTTTCGTTTCAGGCGAGCGGCCGGCCGGCACATGGGTGAGCGACGTGGGGGGCGTGGCTGGCGTGCTGGTCATGACGCCTTTTCTTTTCGTTGGTTTCGACGTCATTCCCCAATCGGCGGAAGAAATAAAGCTTCCGAAACGCAAGATCGGCACAATCCTGATCACTTCAATCGTTTTTGCAACGATCTTTTATATCGGCGTGATGATTGCGGTTGGTTTCGCGCCGATTAGTCCCGGCATGGATCACAAAGGGTTGGCCGCCGCCGACGCCGCAAACGCTTTATGGAAGTCTGAAAAAGCAGGCGCCTTTGTTATTCTTGCCGGGGTCGCCGGCATTCTGACGAGCTGGAATGCGTTTTTGATCGGAGGCAGCCGGGCGCTGTTCGCTATGGCGCGCGCAGGTCAGCTTCCGTCTTTTCTCGGGCGCGTCCATCCCAGATATTCAACGCCCTATGGCGCGATCTTGTTGATCGGTCTTTTGGCCTTGCTGGCGCCCTTGCTGGGCCGGAATGCCTTGATCTGGCTGGTGAATGCCGGCGGATTTGGCATTATCATCGCTTATTTCTGCGTGGCTGTCTCATTCCTTGCGCTGCGCATAAAAGAGCCTGAGATGAAACGTCCTTACAGAGCGCCAGCGGGCTTTCTTGTGGGAACGATCGCAGCCGTTTTATCCTTGGCGCTCGCCGCGTTATATATGCCCGGCTCGCCCGCAGCTCTTTTATGGCCTCACGAATGGGGCCTTGTTGCAGGCTGGGGTTTTCTGGGGCTGGCGGCGCATTATGCAGCAAGCCGGCGACATTAGCAGTCACCGCCGGGCTGCGCCTAGTCCGCAGCGCTCGTCGCTGACGGCTGTCTTTTTATAGGCGTTCTTGAAATGCTATTCAGCGAGCCAGTCAGTTTATCCAGCAGTTCGAGGAACTTCCGCGCTTCATCCTGATTGAATGGCGACAGGATCTTTTCGCTGGTGAGGGCGGTCAATTTGTCGGCCTTATTGAGAAGAGCATGGCCCTTTCTTGTGAGCTTAAGCTGTTTTCTCCGACGGTCTTTCGCCGAAACCTGGCGGGTAATATAGCCGTTGCTCTCAAGAAGCCGCGCCACGAGGGTTGTCGTCGAACGGTCAATGCCGAGCACATGCCCCAAGGTTATCTGGTCTATGCCCGGCTGGGTCGCCAGGATGTAAAGCATGGCGAACTGTGTGGGAGACAGTTTCAGGTCGGCCATGACCGATTCAAAAATAGACACGGCGATTTGGTGCGCCCGGCGCAACATGAATCCGGGTCGGGAATAGAGCTCGTCGAGCGATTTTTCGGTCACGTGTATTGTTTCTTCCTGCTCTGCCGTTTTGAACTCTTGAGAGCAGCAAGCATGTTCAACTTCGCTGGAGAAGTCCAGATTTGCGATTGATTTGGCGAATCTGGCGCCGGATGTCAGCGGTCGCAGATATGGCTGATTTTGTTATTCTTTATAGTATAGGCGACCGTGCCCTCAAGATTGAGGACGTCGCCGGCCATAAGAGGTCTTGAGGGGAAATCCGGATAGCTCTTGAAAACGTCGATGCGGTTTTGAAGGTCTACAAAGGCCTTGTCGCCCTCAGAGCGAACATTCAAGACTGTGATATGTTCCGAAAGATGTTCCCACGCTTTTCTGTAAAAGGTAAAAAATTCCTCCTTTGAGGAAAGCGTCCAGTGTTGCCCTTCATACCGTAGATCGTCGGCATATACTCTATCCAGACATGCGAAGTCCTGATTGTTGAAGCAGTCAATATAGGCGCGGATGAAGGCTTCATGATCTGATTCCTGGCGAGATTGAGATTCATAACCAGGACAGGAAACCGCCGCCGCCGCCGCGGGGGATGCGATCGCGGCGGCGCAAAGCGCAAGCGATGCGAAGGGCCGGCATAATTTCCTGAGGGAGGCGCTGCGCCTGCGGATAGATGTTGGCTGCTTTGTCATGACGTTCTTCATGTAAAATTTATATAAGACAATAGCTTGCTTCTAATTAATGAGTCAACTGACGAAAAATAATCAGTTGACTCATTAATTAGAACGGATAGGGTCCGCCTAAAATGCCAAGGTGAGGAGCGTGTCAGATGAGCAAGAGTGAACGGAGAACCGCCAGGCTGATGTCAGTTGTCGCGCTGTCAGTGGCGGCTTTGGCGCCTTCAATGGCGGCAGGGGAGCCCGCGGGGCCGTCGGAAGCCATTAAGGAATTGCGGCGCATCTTTTTCAGCGATCCGAAGATCAACGTCCTCACATTCCATAATATCGATGAAATATTCCACACAATCCCGGTGGAGGCTGCAAAGCGGCCCTGGCGTTTGACCTATGACGAGAAAAAGCCGGATTTCACCTATGCCTATGACGGAGAGGATTACGCCGCCGAAGATGTGCTGGAGCGGACATATACGAACGCTCTCCTGATCATCAAGGACGACAAGATCGTATACGAACGTTATCGCAATCTCACGGATGAAGACACGCATTTTCTCTCAATGTCGATGGCCAAATCCATCACCTCCGTTCTTGTCGGCATCGCCGTCGAACAAGGGTTAATTTCGTCCGTTGATGATCAGATCGTAAAATATGTCCCGGAACTGAAAGGCTCCGCTTACGATGGGGTAACGGTCAGACAGGCGCTTCTTATGAAGACCGGCGTCAACCGCGCCGACAATTACGACCCCAGTCCGGACAGCGCCATGTCGCGTCTTCGCGAGAAAACGATGGTGTTGAATGAGGCCCGCGCGACAGAGGAGGCGCTGCTGGTCGAAAGAATTCACGAACCTGGGACGCAGTTTTCCTACTCGACTTTGAATACAACCGTATTGGGCTGGGTTCTGGAAAAGGCGGCGGGAGAACCCCTGCCGACATATATGGAGCGCGTGCTCTGGAAGCCCATGGGGGCGGAGTCCTATGGGTTCTGGATGGCGGACGGTCCTGAGGGTGTCGGGCGCGCCACCAATGGAATGGGATATAACGCCGTTTTGCGCGACTATGCGCGTTTCGGCTTGATGATGCTTCATGAAGGAAAAGCGAACAAAAGGCAGATTGTCAGCCGCGATTGGGTCGAGGAATCGACAATACCCGAAGGTCCGGAACCGGCAAGCGAAGACAGCGACCAGGGTTATCAGTATCAGTGGTGGACGCTGACGGACTCAAATGCCTATATGGCTGTCGGCCTGCAGGGCCAGTTTATCTATATCGATCCGGATACGGATACTGTCGTCGTAAAGCTGAGCTATTTTCCCCTCGGCGCCCGGGAGCCTTATCGGGAGTCCGAAGCGTTCTTCCGCGCTGCCTCCGCCTGGCGGCCTTAAAAGACGCGCTATTCGCGCGAGCTTTCGCATTTAGTCTGAAAACCAGTTGAGATGGGAACGCCATGACCGGTATGAGTGAGATCGCCAAGAATTTTGAACCGCAATTTGAATATGCGTTCAGCATTGCATTGGAGTTGACGGGGCTGAGGTGGCTCAATACGTCCAGCACCGGAATGACGCGCGCGGCCATTTACGTTTCGGAAGGCGTGATCGAAGGGCCGGGGATTTCAGGCAAGGTGGTGCCCATGAGCGGCGGCGACTGGCCGCTGAAGCGCGCTGACGGCGTGCTTGATTTCGACGCCAGATATCTTCTCGAGATGGATGACGGCACGACCATTTATATGCAGAACAAGGGCTATCGCTGGGCCCATTCGGAAGAAATCGCGGAGAAAATGGCGAATGGTGAGGATGTGGATCCTTCCGATTATTATATGCGCGTAACGCCGAAGTTCGATGCGCCGGACGGCGAGTTCGATTGGATGAACCGGCATGTCTTTCTGGGGGTCGCAGAGAAGATCCCCGGTGCGAACCGGATTCACTATTTCAAGGTCTTATGATGGGGGCCTCTCTCCCGCGCAGACGTTCTCCGTACGCTGCGCCTGTGCGACTGGCGCTTGGGGCTGCGCTCATGATCGCCTCGATCTGCGCCGTTTTTTTCGCGCATGCCTGGGGCGGAGATCTGGAGGAGCCCGCTGACGGGATGACCGTTTCCAGATACATGGCTTATATCGACGCGTTTAACCGGCATGATTTGAGCTTCGTGAACTATTATGCGTCCGATATAGTCTTCAATAAGGAAGAAGATGGATTGCTCAGAGGCCGTGAGGATGTCGCCAAATGGTATTCGGACTACTGGAAAGATAATAACGAAACCGTCATTGTGAACGCCATCACAATAGACAACTCAAAAGAGATTGTGATTGCGGATATTACGATCCGGCTAAGTCCGAAGTCGGCGCCCGACAAGGAACGGATACTCGACGAAATTATTTTCTATGAGCTTTCCGGCGGGCTGATCCGCAGTGTGAAAGGCGTCTATCACAGGGAGCAAGCGCACTAGCAAGCCGGCGGACAATGCTTCCGACGGCGCTCAGAACGGCGCATTGCAAAGCGGAAGACGCGAAGGCTTTCGGCGACGCTCACGAATCGGACCAGCCGTCCGGCGAGTAGAAATCTATTTTCGCGCGCCAGCCATAATGTGTCTTCACCCAGCCGACAGCGAACCGTCCGGCGGCGTCAACGCCCTGGTTGTCGGTAAAGATCACGCGTCCGGTTTCAAAGGCAAGGCCTTCCGAGACGAGGAGGTCGTGTTGCAAAACGCGCACGGCGGTCTGTCTTTCGATAAGGGAGGCGAAAAGAGTTGTCAGTGGCTTCCGCCCGATGATCGGCGGCGCTCCCAGCGGATAAACCGCAGGTTGATCTTCGTCGCGAACGAAATAGGCGTCGACGGCGCCGGGCGCGTCTCCCGCGTTGAAGGCTTCTTCAAAGGAGGCCGTGCGCTTTGCGATTTCAACTGGGACGTCTTGCCCATCGGCGGGCGCCGCCGTCTTTGCGGGCGTAGCGATAGCAGCAGCGAAGACCGTCGCCATGGCGCGGCGCGGAATTTGAACTGTTTTGTCTGTCACCGGCGGCTCCGCTCGATTCTCACATAGATAAAACAGCTTTCGACGCGCCGGCCTATTCGCATTTAAAACTGTTCATTTTATTGGCGGGACCGCCCTGATAATGGGCGACTTTCGGCCAGGCGCAGACGGGACGTTTGGCGTTTGGCAAACTGTCGCCTTGTGCGGTGAGAAAATCGGGGGCCTTGTCCTCTTCGACCCAATTGACGATCGCTGTCAGGGGGTCGAATTTATCCGTCGCGAAGCCGCCGCCGCAATGGCCCATGCCCGGCACGAAAAACATTCGCGCCCATTCCCGTATATCGCCTGGCGTCGCCTCGTCGGCTTTCTCGTACCAATGCGCAAGTTCGAACACTGAAAGAGCAAAGTCGCTCACGCCGTTATAGATTATCAGCTTACTGTCTTTGGCGAAGGTGCTCATATTTACGGCTTCGGCGTCGTTCAGGGCTTGGGTTTCTCGGATGTCTTTTAGCGTTTCGCCGATCTCCATCGTCATGGGATCGAAGTCGGGGTCCGGCGGGGTCAAAGAATGATAACGAAGCGTGTGAAGGCCGGCGGTTTCGACAAAGCTGTTCCCTTCGCCGGTTTCCGACGAACCCAAAAAGGTAAAACGCCAGATGCCGTCAATTCCCGTGTCATAGGGAAGGGGGCTGTATAGCGGTTCGCCATCGGAATTGAGCGGCCCGATCATGATTTTTTTAAAGGCGTCCGCCTGGCCGGGGCTGATGCATCGATCGTTTTTCGCTCCCTTGCAAACAAGCGTCGCGGGATCGAATGCGCAACCGGCGATGTCATTGATCAGGCCGTCCTCAAGACCGTCTCTCGCGTCGCATTTGCTTTTGACGGCGCCGGCGATGGTTTTCAGGTCATTGTCGGAGAATGTTTTGGAGAGGATCGGTCGGCCGCTTGAGTCTTTAGGAGCGATATCGGCGAGAACCTGTATGTTCCACACAAGCCTCGGCGCAAGGCGCGAGATGTTGAAGGAGGGATCCCCCGAGACGACGCCGTCGAAATAGTCTGGATAGCGCTGACTGACCAGCATGGCTTGCCGCCCGCCATTCGAGCAACCTGCAAAGTACGAATAATCAGGTGATTGTCCGTAGTAAGAAGATACCATGCTTTTGGCGGATAGCGTCACCTTCTCCAGAGCATTGAAGCCATAGTCCAGCTTTGCTTGTTGATCGTATGAAAAAGATCCGTCCATGGCGTTTCCGTCAGGGCTGTCATGACCGGAATTGGTGCGCACCACAGCAAAGCCGCGATCCAGGGCGTTGGGGGACAGCATTCCAAAAAGCGAGCCATAAGCAGGCCAGTCGACACCATCCATATATCCGCCGCCTTCGAACAGGAATCGCCCGTTCCAGTCCGCAGGCATGCGCAGCTCAAAGCGGAGTTCGAACTTTCTGCCGTCATATCCGGTGCGGCTTCCGAAGCTCGCTTGTATAAGGCAGTGCTCCGGCAGTCGGGTTTCAGCTTCATAATCCTGGAAAGCTTCGGCTTTCGCGCCGTCAGCGATGAATTCTGCAGATAAGGCCGTCGCGCCTGCGAAGGTGGAGCCCTCAAGGTTTCGGCAGGATGTTTCGGTGCTGTTCGCGTCGAGTTCGGCTGCCGGGGCCTCGCCCAGAAGGAGGGGAACTGACAGACCGACCCCGGCTGCGGCGGCCATAAAGGTAGAGAGACGCATAGCTGAAAACCTTCGATCAGGGGCTGACGGGCAAGGGTCTTTTGCCCGATTGATAGGCAGCCGCTTCGAGTCAGGAGGCGAAGCGGAAGCCGTATATAAATGATCATACATATGACGAAAACTTGTTCAAGGGCTAGGCGCTGGCGCGGGAAAATATGAAAATAAACAAAGAATAACAGCAGCTTATGATGGCAAAGATTTCTTATTGACGAAACGGGGCGCGCCATGTTGTGATCACAAGTACGATCAGACATCTGAATGAATGGGGTCTCCCGGTTTATAATCATCAGACGTCTGAGAATAGAAGACGACAGCGGCCGCACCGGGAGGGCGGAGACGTGAAATCGGACAGGCGGACATTTTTGAACTCGTCTCTGGCGCTCGCCATGGGGCTCGCGGCTGGCTGCGGAAACGATGCCGCCGTCTCTTCTTCGCCAATTGCAAATACGCGCCATGGTCCGGTGGAGGGCCGTCTCGAGGAGGGCGTTTATGCGTTCAAGGGCGTGCGGTATGGCGCCGACACAGGAGGGCGGGGCCGTTTTATGCCGCCACGTCCGTCGCAACCATGGACCGACCCGGCGCCCGCGCTCGAATACGGTCCGGCCTGCCCTCAATCGCGTCCGGCGAGCGGGCGTGAAATGCCCGAAGGCGAAAGCGAAGACTGTCTGCATTTGAATGTGTGGACCCGCGGGCTGCGCGACGGGAAAAAACGCCCCGTTATGGTCTGGCTGCATGGCGGGGGCCTCTGGCGCCTTTCAGCCGCCGGCGCCTGGCAGGCAGGCCGCAATCTGAGCGCGCGCGGCGATGTGGTCATGGTCAGCCCGAACCACCGGATCAGCGTGCTCGGTTTTTCCCATTTCGGCGATATCAATCCGGATTATGAGGGATCGTCGCATGCCGGAATGCTCGACCTCATTCTCGCGCTTAAATGGGTTCAGGAGAATATCGAGGAGTTCGGCGGCGATCCGGACAATGTCACGATATTCGGCCAGTCCGGAGGCGGTCAAAAAGTCTCGCTGCTGATGGCGATGCCCGCTGCGAAAGGGCTTTTCCATAAGGCCGTCATTCAAAGCGGTCCGATGCCGCTCACCCTTGAGCGTGCTTACGCAAACGATCTTGCGTCGCGCTTCCTGGCGCGGCTGGACAATCCCGGCGCCGACGCGGATGCCTTGGCGCAGGCGCCGCTAAGCGACGTCATGAAGGCGTATTACGAAACTTTTGATGAGATCGGCGGATTTGGCGTCATGGGCATCGTGCAGGATGTCGCGCCAGTGGTCGATGGCGACATTCTTCCTCAACAGCCCTTTTGGAATAGCGCGCCGGATGTTTCCAAGGACATTCCGCTCATTATCGGCTCCACGCGCACGGAGATGACGGAATACAATCTCATGGAAGACCCCGACGCCGCAGGCATGGATTTCAGCGGGGCCGCCACGCGTCTGAGGTCTATCTTTGGAGATGACGCAGAGAAAATCCTGGCTCGCTACAGGGAAAACCATCCCGATGCGTCGGCCTGGGAAGTTTATGCATTGATCCGCTCGGATTGGCCGACGCGGCTTTTCTCCCTTCACATCGCCGACCGGAAACTGGAACAGGGCGGCGCGCCGGTATTTGTCTATCGCACCGACTGGGAAACACAGGACCGGGACGGGCTGCTGATGGCGCCGCACGCAATCGACATACAATTCGTTCTCGACACGGCTGATGCGACGGAGCCGCTAGGTCTGCAGGCCGCCGAACGCAAGATCATGACAGAATATATGAGCGGCGCGTGGCTTTCTTTTGCGCGCAACGGCGCGCCGAAAGCGCCGGGCGGACCGGATTGGCCGCAATACTCGCTTCCTTCGCGCCCGACATTCATTTTCGACCTTGAATGCAGGATCGAAAATGATCCGGATGGAGACGATATCGCAATCCTGCGGGAGAATGCGAGCAGGTATCGGCTGGGCGCCGGAGGGATAAACCAAGACTAGCAGCGGTCGCCAGGGATCTGACGTCGCTGAAGCAAGACCATAAAGTTGGAGGTGGAAACATGCGGTCTAAATACAAACTAAGCCTGATGTGCGCTGTGGCGGGGGCATCGTTTCATGGGGGCGCTATTGCGCAAGACGACGCTTTGGCCGGCGGTTATGACGATGAAATTGTCGTTACGGCGACCAAGCGCGCTGAAGGACTGAGTAAGGTTCCGCTCAGCATCGCCGCCTTTACGACAGAAATCATGGACCGCCGAGGCATCAGAGATGTCGAGGACATTGCGCTCATTACGCCGGGTCTCAGCTTCAGCCGGGACAGTTTCGGCAATGGCTCCGCAACGAATATCGCGATCCGGGGCATCTCTTCCACATCGGGCGCTGCGACCACCGGCGTCTATATCGACGACGTCCCCATTCAAATCCGCTCCAATATTCAGGAAACATTCGGCTCCGGCTTTCCGAAAGTTTTTGATCTTGAGCGCATCGAAGTCCTGCGCGGGCCGCAGGGCACGCTTTACGGCGCAGGATCGCAAGGCGGCACCGTAAGGTTCATTACGCCTGAGCCCAGCTCAACGGAATTTTCCACTTATGGACGCGGCGACGTCTCCCTGACGGCGCATGGCGATCCCAGCTATGAGGCGGGACTCGCCGTCAATTTCCCGCTCATCGAAGACAGGGTCGGTCTTCGGCTCAGCGGCTGGCGCCGGCATGAAGGCGGTTATGTGGATCGCGTGGTGACAAACACGGCGGTTCCCGACGGCGAAACTTTCGAGGACGCCAACAGCTCCAATACAACGACCTTTCGCGCCGCTCTCGGGATTCAGGCCGCCGATAATTTGAAGCTCACGCCATCGGTTTATTATCAGAAATTCAAATCGAACGACACGGGAAGCTTTTGGGGCCTCTTGTCCGATGCCGACAAGGGCGAGTTCATCAACGGATCGTCTGTCCGCCAGCCGGTGGAGGATAAATTCTTTCTGTACGGTCTGACGGGCGAGCTTGATCTCGGTCCGGCCACGGTCACGAGCGTTACATCCTATTTCGACCGCGAAGGTGAAGCGGTCCAGGACTATACGATGCTCAACATCGCATTCATCGCCGGCGCGCTTCCGCCTTATCCCTTTATTCCCGGCATGGAAGCGCCGGGCGATACCACGGTGAGTCAGGAGAATTTTACGCAAGAACTGAGGGTCAGCTCAAACGATCCTGGCGCGTTCATCGAGTGGACGCTTGGCGGCTTCTATTCGCATAACCGGCAAAAAAGCTCGGTTCAGGTCGAAGACCTTTTCGTTGAACAATCCCTGCCGGTTCCGCTGGAGTTCATTTTCGGCATCGGGCTCACGGATGGGCGATACCTGTTTCTCTCCGGCAATAATTCGCTTGAAAAGCAGTGGGCGATTTTCGGCGAAGCCGATGTCAATTTCACAGAGCGTTTATCTCTGACCCTGGGATTGCGCTACAGCAAGGCAGATTTTGACTATACGCGCACTGTCGGCGGGCCGATCAACTATCCGGGCTTCGGTCCGGATATCCAGTCCACTTTCGGCGATCAGTCTTCGGACCCGTTGACGCCGAAGATCGGGCTGAATTTCCAGATCGACGACAATAATCTGGTTTACGCATCTGCATCGCAAGGCTTCCGAATCGGCGGTGTGAATCCGCCGCTGTTCAGGGACCCTCAGACTGGAGAGAGCTGCAGCAGCATCCCGGTGCCGGAATCTTACGGCCCGGACAGTCTCTGGAGTTATGAGCTCGGATCCAAGAACCGTTTTCTCGATGGCGCAGTGCGCACCGAAGCGAGCGTATACTATATCCAATGGGACGACATTCAGCAGTTCGTCAATCCGGGCGGATGCGCGGGGAATGGCTTCCGCGACAATCTCGGCAGCGCCACCAGCAAGGGATTTGAGTTTCTGACCAGCTTCGAGTTGACGGAAAACCTGCTCTTTACCGGGACCGTCGGTTATGTGAAGGCGACTTTCGATGATACGCTAACGTCTCCGGCGGGCATTATTACGACAGAAGGCGACAGTCTCCCCGTAACCCCGTGGCAGATGTCGGCCGTGCTGGACTATTTCCGGCCCATCGGCGGTGCGGAGGGGTACTTCCACGCTGAACATCAATATGGCAGTCAGAATAACGGACAAAATGGGAGCCTGAACCCGAACAATATCGGGTACGATCCGGGCGCGTTGTTCGATCCGGCGGTTAACCAGACCAATCTCCGCATCGGCTGGCGTAATGAGGCATTCGATATTTCCCTTTACGCCAACAACGTCTTTGACGAGGCTCCGTTGCTGTCGCGCTATCATGATGTGAACGCTTCACCGCTTTACTACTTCCGCACGCTTCGTCCGCGTACGGTCGGATTGACCGTCACCTATCGCCGCTGAAAGGCGAAGTAATGACGCGCTTTCCTCAAAAGCCGGCGTTCACGGGCTTCAATACGCCCTTGCGCGCCGAAATAGACATCGTCGATGTTGAAACGGAGGGGGAGATCCCCTCCGCCCTTTCCGGAGCGTATTACAGGGCGCAGCCTGACCCCCAGTTTCCGCCGCGTCTAGGCGACGACATCCTCTTTAATGGGGACGGGGCGATCTCGATGTTCCGTTTCGACGGTGGAAAGGTCGATTTCAAACACCGCTGGGCGCGCACGGACAAATTCCTTCTGGAACGGGAAGCTGGCGAAGCGCTCTTTGGCGCCTATCGCAACCCGTTAACGGACGACCCTTCCGTCAAGGGACGATATAGGGGAACGGCAAACACCAATGCGTTTCCGTTTGCCGGCAAATTATACGCGCTGAAAGAAGACAGCCCGCCTGTTCTGATGGATTTGGATACGCTCGAAACGCAAGGCTACACCACATTCGACGGCAAGATGACTGGCCAGACATTCACGGCGCACCCCAAAATCGATCCCGTGACCGGGAACATGGTTGCGTTTGGCTACGCTGCGCGTGGTCTCTGCACGCGCGACATGACCTATTATGAGGTGGATCCGCAGGGGAGGCTGGCGTGCGAATCCTGGTTCGAATTGCCTTACTATTGCATGATGCATGATTTCGGCGTCACGCGCGATTATGCAGTTTTTCATGTGGCGCCGATCGTCGGCAGCATTGAAAGGCTTGAGAAAGGCTTGCCGCATTTTGGTTTCGATAGGTCCAAAGACGTCTATCTGGGCGTGATCCGCAGGGACGATCCCGATGCGAAACCGCGATGGTTCAAGACGGAAAACTGCTTTGCCAGCCATGTCATGAACGCATTCAATGAGGGCTCGAAAATTTACTTCGACACGCCCGTTGCAAAGAATAACATGTTCCCGTTCTTTCCGGATGTGGACGGGCATCCGTTCAATCCGGTTGACGCCCAGGCTTATCTCACTCGCTGGTGCGTTGACCTGAATGGAAATTCGGATGCGTTTTTCTCGAAAGAAGTAATTGGCCGCACGCCAGGAGAGTTTCCGCGCATTGACGACCGCTATGCAATGGCGGCGTACAGGCATGGCTATATGCTGGTGCAGGACTCCACAAAACCCGTCGATCCTGCGTGCAAAAGCATAACGGGCTTTGCAATGAACACCCTGTGCCATGTCGATGTCGCCGCAGGCAAGGAGAGCACCTGGTTCGTAGGACCCTCAAGCGCATTGCAGGAACCCTGCTTTGTGCCGAGATCGGCCGATTCCGATGAGGGCGATGGCTGGGTTCTGACCTTGGCGCACCGCATCCTTGAAATGAGGACGGACCTCCTGGTGTTCGACGCCCAGCAGATCTCCGAAGGGCCGGTGGCGACTATCAAGCTTCCTGTGCGGTTAAAATTCGGGCTGCACGGCAATTGGCATGCACATTGAGATACGGGCGAGAACGAAAACGTGAGCAAAACTCAATATAATGACCTTTATCTTGCGATCGGGGGAGAGCGGCGAAGCGGCGGGGCGCGAAACTCGATAGAGATTGTCAATCCCGGCACAGAAGAAACGCTTGGCGCGGTCCCGGCCGCAACGAAGGACGATCTTGAGGACGCCCTTGGAATCGCGGCTGAAGCCTGGGCCGGATGGAAAAGCCTTCCTGCGGGCGAACGCGGCGCGATTCTGGTTCGCACGGCGGCCTTGATACGGGAGCGGGCGGAAGAGATCGCTTTGCTGGCCACGCTGGAGTCGGGAAAGACGCTTGCCGAATCGAAAATCGAAACGGCGATGGCTGCAAACACCTTTCAGTGGTTTGGCGAAGAGGCGCGGCGGATTTACGGACGAAGCATCCAGGCGCATGGGGCAGGGCATCGCATGTATGTGCGCAAGGAGCCCGTGGGGCCGGTGGCGGCTTTCAGCCCGTGGAATTTTCCGATTGCAAACCCGGCGAGAAAGCTGGCGCCGGCGCTGGTGGCCGGATGTACGATCATTCTGAAGCCGGCGGAGGAAACGCCGGCCAGCGCGCTCGCCGTATATCGATGTCTCGAAGACGCCGGGGCGCCCAAAGGCGTTGCGTCGATTGTATTCGGCGATCCGGAATTGATATCGAGCGTTCTCATCAACTCGGATGCGATCAGGAAGATTTCATTCACGGGGTCCATTCCTGTGGGCCGACGCCTTGGCGCGCTCGCGGCGCAGGGCGGCAAGCTCTCCACAATGGAACTGGGCGGACATGCGCCGGTCATCATCGCCGCGGATGCAGATATGGAGAAGGCTGTATCGCTGACGGCCGCGTCCAAATACAGGAATGCTGGCCAAGTTTGCGTGTCGCCGACACGCTTTTATGTTGAAAGGCCTGTTTACGAACGCTTTGTCGACGCTTTCTCGAACTACGCCAAGGGTCTTGAAGTGGGCGAGGGAGCTAACCCGGAAAGCCAGATGGGGCCTTTGATCGCCGAGCGCCGCCGGCGGGCGGTCAGCGAGATTGTCGCGGACGCCATCGAAAGCGGCGCGGAAGTGACGGCTGGCGGATCGGCGTTGGATCGGCCTGGTTATTTCTATCGGCCCACGGTCCTGGTCAATGCGCCGCATAAAGCCAGGGTCATGAGGGAAGAGCCGTTCGGTCCTGTGGCAGCAATCAATCCCGCAGACTCCCTTGAAGAAGCGGTGAGGGAGGCGAACGCCCTTCCTTATGGCCTTGCGGCTTATGGATTCACACAGTCCGCCCGAAACGCGCTATTCCTTGAGGAAAATCTCGAAGCGGGAATGGTCGGGGTAAACACAACACGGATATCCGTTCCGGAATCGCCTTTTGGGGGCGTTAAAGATAGCGGTCACGGCTCAGAAGAAGGTATAGAGGGACTTGAAGCCTACCTGACCACGAAATTTATCAGCAGTACAATTTAATATGACTGGGATTTAAACATGACCAATCCGGAATATCCGCTGCAGACTGGCGGAGGCAGAGGGTATCTGCGCATTGCGACGGAAGAAGCATTTTGTCCGCCGCCGCTGATGCGCCGTTTTCTTCAGGTTCTCGAAGACAAGTCGATAGACGATCCCGGCTTTTACAGCCTTTGGGGATTTTACGGCGGAGAGAGTGAGCGCGCCCGCCTGCTGAGGGAGCGGATTCAGGATCTCGATGAATTGCGCATTCGTGACATGGACGCCACGGGAATAGACAGGCAGATCATTTCCATCACCTGTCCGGGCGTGCAGATGTTTCCTGCCGAGGAGGCTGTCGGCATGGCGCAAGACGCCAATGACGCCTTGTCCGAGGCGGTGAAAAAACATCCCGACCGGTTCGCCGGTCTGAGACCATTGCACCGCAGGCGCCGGACAAGGCTGCTAAGGAAATTCAGCGCGGCGCGACGCAGCTTGGATTCAAGGGCGTCATCGTTAATTCGCACACGCAAAATCGTTATCTCGACGATCCGTATTTCTCGCCAATTCTGGAGGCGGCGGAAGCCTGCGGCGCGCCGCTCTATATCCATCCCAATACGCCATCGAAACAATTAATTCCGGCCTTTATAGATCGTGGTCTGGACGGCGCCATTTATGGCTTCGGCGTTGAGACAGGTTTGCATTTGCTGCGGATGATTGCGGCCGGCATCTTCGACAGATACCCCAACCTGAAAGTGGTTGTGGGGCATTTGGGCGAAGCGCTGCCATTCTGGATGAAACGCATTGATTTCATGCACGGCGCCTCGGTTGCGTCCGGAAGAACCGGCACGCGGCGTCTCGACCGTAAGCCAAGCGAATACTTCCAAAGCAACATATACATTACGACGAGCGGCATGCCCTGGGAGGACGCAATCATGTATTGTTTGAAAGTCCTAGGCGCAGAACGCGTAATGTATGCAATGGACTATCCGTATCAATATATGGCGGACGAAGTGCGCGAGCAGGACAATCTTCCCATTTCCTTGCATGACAAGAAGAAGTTTTTTCAAACCAACGCCGAAGAGGTTTTTAATCTCTGATCCCGGTTATCGGCGGCAGGGACGGCTGAAGATTTTCTGAAAACCGAATACGGTGTTTCATGACGGATAAACATGAGATCAGGCCCGTTGATGAACGGCGCACGGCGGGCGATTCTGATTCAGTGGTCGCTTCTGACGCCTCGCATGAAGATAAAACCGGGCGAAAACGTTTCGTTTTCATCATGTTTCTCGTCTGCCTGTTCGATTTTGCCGACCGTTCGGTCTTTGCCGTCCTTGCGCAGACCATAAAGGTCGAGCTTCGTCTGAGCGACTTGCAGATAGGTCTCCTTCAGGGACTTGCCTTCGCGCTTTTATATTCGGCTTTTGGCTTGCCGCTTGCGCGATTGGCCGAGCGTTATTCCAGACGCAAGATTATCGCCGCCTGCACCGCCTTCTGGTCGCTTTCTACGATTTGGTGCGGCGCCGCCCATAACTTCATTCATCTGGCCATTGGGCGCGCCGGGGTTGGGGTCGGGGAAGCGGGGTTTCTTCCCGCGGCCAATTCCATGGTTGGCGATATGTTTCCGCGCAACCGCCGCGCGTCGGTCATGTCTTTGATCATGCTTGGCACGCCGCTGGGAATCCTGAGCGGCGCGTTGATTGGCGGACATGTGGCGTCAATAGCAGGGTGGCGGGAAGCGTTTTTCGCTCTCGGCGTTCCCGGGATCATAACTGCCGGGCTGGTTTGGTTTTTCGTAAACGAGCCGCAACGGGGAAAGGCGGACGGCATAGCCAGTCAGTCGAAGCAGGCGGTTCCGGATTTCAAGGCTTTTCTGGGGGTGTTGCGGCGAAACAAGGCGTTGTTGTTTATTATTTTCGGCGGCGCCTGCGCCGGTTTCGGCATGACGTCGATCTCACAGTTTCTTGCGGTGTTTCTTGCGCGCGTGCATGAATTGGATGTGCGCGACGCCGCAAGATATTATGGCATGATATCCGCGACCTTCCTGGCGTTGGGATTGCTGATCGGCTCGCATGTCACCGACTGGCTAAGTAAATTCGATTTGCGATGGCCGGCCTGGGGCGCAAGCCTTGGCCTTGCGATTGCCCCATTCATATTCTGGGCCGCGCTGGAGACGACCGACCTGCGAGCCGCGACTGCGTTGCTGATTATCGGCGGCACATCCATGCTGCTCTTTTACGCGCCAACCTCGGGAATGATCCAGAACCTTCTTGAACCCCGCATGAGGGCTACGGGAATCGCCTGTTTCACATTGTGCTATACGCTGATCGGCTCCGGGTTGGGGCCGGCTTTTGTGGGCTTTGTGAGCGACCAGGCGGCGGCCCGGCATTTCTACGGCGATTTTTTCGGCATATGTCCCGGCGGCGTAGCGCCCACCGGCGCCGCAGCCGCTGTTATCTCGGCTTGTGCTGAGGCGTCTGCGCTTGGCGTCAAACGCGCATTGCAGACAGTTCTGTTAGCCTTTTTCGTGGCTTCGTTTTCCTACTTCATGGCGTCGCGGGAAATGCAGAGTCAGTTGCAGGCGGAACGCAACTAGGCGCAGGTTTCGCTTGGGGTGGGGGGCAATCGCTGAAGAAGCCTGGCGCGCTCCACTCGCCGGGATTGCCGTCTATATGTGAACAGACCGGCTTTTGCTGCGGTCGGGCATGTGGACCCGGTCATTTGCCCAAAAAAGTGATCACAAAGCTGGATATTCATTATTGATTGGGGCGTGCAAACTCAGCATGTTTTGGCCTTTGCCATGAGGGAACCGGAGGGGAGCAATGAAAAAAATCGGTCGGCGGGCGTTCCTGGGAGCTGCGGTTGCTTTATCGGGCGGCGGCGCTGTTGCGCAAAATACCGGTGCGAACGGTCTTGCGGAGGGCGGCCCCGCCGGTTCGGAGGGCGGGCGCTTTCTTCCTCCCGAGAACAGACCGGCGGCGCCGAAAGCCGTTTTAGCCTACGACGCTATCGCATTCCTTGAAAAAGAGATTCCGCATGGCAAGACGCCCTATGGTGAGCGGTATCGCGTGCCTATCGTTGGCGGTCGCGCAGAAGGTCCCGACATAAAGGCGCGTATTTTGCCGGGCGGCGTCGACTGGCAGTTGATGAGAGCGGATGGATATTTGGTTATCGAAGCCGATTACTTCATGGAAACCGACGATGGGGCGCCCATTCATGTGGTCAATCGCGGCTTATGGCATAGCGCGACTAACGATTGGCCGGCGGACTATGCGGTCACGACGCCTGTCTTTGAGGCGCCTGTCGGCAAATATGACTGGCTTAACAGATATATCTTCACGGGCACGGTCGCGCCCGGACCGGATCAGCCGCTGTCAGTGCGACTGGCCGTCTACAAACTGGTTTGATTTCTTTTTTCGCTTGCTCTTGCGCCCGTTATCCTGCGCATTGTTGCGAATAAACTGATTGCCTATATGGCTTATTCCGTCGCGGATATCGGCCTCGATGGCGATGCGCAAGCCGAGCCTGTGTCTTTCCTTCATGGCGCGCAGAGCTTCGGCGTGGCGGTCAACGGAATAGTGATCCTCGATGCTTTTCAGCGCCTGGCGCAGAAAAGGGCCGATCTGCAACCATATGGATCGAATGAGCGGGACGAGCGTTGAATCGGGGCGGGCCCCATATAGCGTTTCATGGAATTTGAAATTGGCTTTTATCCAGCGGTCATAGTCTCCGGTCTCGCTCCAGTGGGCGACGTCAGCGTCCAGAACTTCAAGTTCGGCGATCTTCGTTTCATCGAGATAGGGGAGCGAGCGTTCTGCGGCTTCGGTCTCAAGCAGGATTCGCGTTGAAAGCAGATCGTCGAACCGCTCTATGGTCATTTCGGGAATCCGCACCCTGCGATTGTCCATCATCTCCAGGGCCCTTTCCGCCACCAATCGGCGCAGGGCTTCGCGAACGGGCGTGGAGCTGACGCTCAGTTTCTCTGCGATGCCGCGGATTGTCAGGGACTGGCCCGGTTCGATGCGGCCTGCGAGGATGTCTTCGCTGAGTGAAAAATAGACGCGTTGTTGAACTGTTTCCGTTCCTGCCTGATTGATTTCTGACGGCATAAGAGAAGGGCTCGCAGCGTGCGCTAATATTTCAAGTCCATGTCATAGGAAGTTCGAAGATCGTTGACCAGCGCCCAACCATCGCATAATGTGATCACATTATGCGATGGTTGGGGCTGTTTCGTGAAATCCCGGATTGACGAGTTGGGCGTTTTTGAGCTGCTCGAAGCCTTCATTGTCGATTTGAACGGCGTGCCGCGCGGAAAATGGATTCCGGTCGGCAAGGCGGAGCGTCTTGCCCGCGACGGGCTTCCAATGCCGCGCTCGCTCTTTGCGCAGGACATATGGGGTTCGGACGTGGAGGCGGCCGGGCTGGCTTTCGGGACCGGCGATCCGGACGGAGCCTGTTTTCCGGTTCTCAGCACCGTCGCCCCGGCGCCCTGGGCGCAGGCGCCGACTGCGCAAGTGCTCCTGACAATGCGCGAAAGCGATGGGTCGGGTTACTTTATCGACCCGCGGGTAATCCTGCAAAAACAGATCGATCGCTTCTCGCAGCGCGGCCTCATTCCCGCCGCGGCCATCGAGCTGGAATTCTATCTGATCGCGGATCAAGAAGGCCCTCCGTCGCCGGTGCGCGCCGCCGCCCCGGGGGACGGCGCCAGCCCGAGACATGCGGGGAACGTGCTTTCCGTCGACGTCCTTGCCGATCATGAGCCGTTCATCAACGAGGTTCTTTCCTGTTGCCGCCGGCAATCGCTGGATGTTGAGTCCATATTGCATGAAAACAGCCCCGGTCAGTTCGAGATTACGCTCTCTTACGACACTGACGCTTGTATCGCGGCCGACAACGCCGTGATTTTCAAAAGACTCGTGAAAAAAATAGCGCGCCGTCACGGCCTGCGGGCCTGTTTCATGGCCAAGCCATTCGGCGATCTTGCCGGCAGCGGCATGCACGCGCATCTGAGCCTTTTCGACGAAAGGGGACGGCCCGTATTCGCGGATGATGACGGCGTCCCTACGGCGCTATTTCATCATGCGCTCGGCGGTCTTCTCAATCACATGCCTGAGGCAATGTTGTTGTTCGCGCCGAACGCCAACAGCTATCGGCGCTTTCGCCCGGACAGTCATGCGCCAATGCGGGCGGGCTGGGGTTGGGGAGACCGTAGCGCCGCCCTGCGCGCTATTGAAGGAACCCCAACTCAGGTCAGGATCGAACATCGGGTCGCAGGCGCTGATGCAAATCCTTATCTTGTTCTTGCAGCGGTGCTCGCCGCTGCATTCGAGGGAATAGAACGCCAGATCGATCCAGGCGAGCCGCAGGACACAGGCGCTTCTTTATCTCAGGGCTCGCCCCTGCCGCTGGACTGGCGCTCGGCGATAGAGCTTTTCGAGCGCTCGGAATTTGTTGAGCAAGCATTTGGCGCGGACGTGCGCGACGTGATCTCCGCCTGCAAATGGCAGGATTACCACGGAATGCTCGCGCTTGTTCCGAATACGGAATACGAAGCATATCTGGAGACTGCATGAATGCGCCCGTTAAATTGAGGCAGGCCTATGCGGACATGCCGACTTACTACGCTGCCACCGCAAATCCCGCGCGGGAGCGCCCGGTCTTGCGCGGTGATCATCGGTGCGACGTTTGTGTGATTGGAGCCGGTTTCTCCGGCATGTCGGCGGCGCTTGAGCTTGCTGAGCGCGGTTATGACGTCATCGTCGTTGAGGCGCGCCGCGTCGGCTGGGGGGCTTCGGGCCGGAATGGCGGGCAACTCGTCAATGGCTACAGCCGAAGTCTTTCTGAAGTCAGAAAGCATTATGGCGAACAAGCTGAACGCGACTTTGGCGCTATGGCGTTGGAGGGCGCCGGCATCATTCGCGAGCGCGTAAAAAAATACAATATTGAGTGCGATCTAAGAGACGGAAACGCGATTGTCGCCATGCACCAGGCGCATATGCGTTTTTTGCGGGAGAGGGTCGCCGAATGGCGGCGACACGGTCATGACAGCGTTCGACTTCTCGAAAAGGAAGAAGTCAAGTCTGCGGTCAACAGCGAGCGTTACGTCGGCGGCTATCTCGATCCGCTGGGCGGGCACATGCATTCGCTGAACTATGTGCTGGGCGAAGCGGCGGCGTTTGAAAATCTGGGCGGCAAAATTTTTGAAAATTCCCGCGTTGAGCATGTAGACCGGTCTGACAAACCATTCGTTCAATCGGATGGCGGCAGGGTGTTTGCTGAAAAACTGCTGATTTGCGGCAATGCTTATCTTGGCGACGAGGTCGGGGATCTTTCGTCTCGGGTCTTGTCGGTATCAAGCCAGATCATCGGCACTGAGGTTCTGGGCGAAGATGTGGTTAATGACCTTATTCCCGCCAACTGCGCCGTCGAGGATGCGCGCTACATACCGGATTATTACCGGCGGACCGCGGACCATCGCATCATTTATGGCGGCGGTTCGGTGTATGGCGGCGGTGATCCGGCAAGTATTGTGGACAAGATTCGCCCGCAGATGCTGCTGACTTTTCCGGAACTGAAAAACGCAAGGATAGATTTTGCCTGGAGCGGCAACTTTGCGCTGACTATGACGCGCTATCCGCAGATGGGGAGGCTGTCGCCAAGCGTTTATTATTCGCAGGGCGATAGCGGCCACGGCGTTACGACGACCCAAATGCTGGGAAAGCGATTGGTGGAAGCGATCGACGGTCAGTTAACGAAGTTCGACGTGTTCGCTTCGCTCAGGGATATTCCTTTCGTGGGCGGCAAGGTTTTTCGCGTGCCTTATTGTGTGCTCGGTTCCTGGTATTACGGTTTAAGAGACAGGCTGGGCCTTTAGGGATTGTTACCGAGTGGCGCATTCGGAGGTTGCGACTGGCTGCTTTGTATTGTCTGAACGGAGAAAATCATGCGCAATAGCTGCTCCATTCCACGCGAAATGCGGCAGGCGATCTGTCAGTCTGTCGAGCTGCAAGCGCTAATCACTGATGAAAGCTCTCTTGCAGGAGATGCGTTGGTCCCGGAGGCTCCGGTCGCCGGTCTGACTGCGTTATAGATATGGCAGGAGCACAGCCGCTAAAAGGTCTGAAAGTCGTCGAACTGGCGAGAATTCTGGCAGGGCCCTGGGCCGGACAGATATTCGCCGATCTCGGATGCGAGGTCATTAAAGTCGAAAGTCTGGCAGGGGATGACACGCGCCAGTGGGGGCCGCCTTTCATCGATAATCGCGACGGAACGAAAGACGCTGCTTACTTCCACGCTTGCAACCGGGGTAAAAGCAGCATTACGGCCGATTTCAGGAACGCGCAGGACCTCGCAAGCGTAAAGAAGCTGATCGCGGAAGCAGACATCGTTATTGAAAATTTCAAGGTCGGGGGGCTGGAACAGTTCGGGCTCGATTACGATACGCTGAGTAAAGATCACCCCAGATTGATTTACTGTTCGATCACCGGTTTCGGCCAGGATGGTCCGTATAAAGAGAGAGCTGGATACGATTTTATCATCCAAGGCATGAGCGGGATGATGGATCTCACCGGCGACCCTGAAGGGGAGCCGCAGAAAATCGGCGTTGCGCTTGCCGACATCATCGCCGGCCTTTACGCAACAATCGGCATTCAGTCAGCGATCATCGAGAGAGAGCGAACCGGGCTTGGCGTTTATATCGATGTCGCGCTTCTGGATTCCATGGTTGGCGTCCTTGCAAATCAGGCGATGAACTATCTTCTCACCGGTCATCCGCCGCAGCGCATGGGCAACGCACATCCGAATATTTGTCCTTATGAGGTTTTCCCTGCCGCAGACGGCCACTTTGTTCTTGCGGTAGGCAATGACAGGCAGTTCCGGCGGCTGTGCGAGATCATTGAGCAACCGCAATTGAGCGATGATCCCCGTTTTTCGACGAACGCCGCCCGGGTTGAGCACAGGGAAGCCTTGCGAGCCTTGCTGGAGGCGCGTTTCGTCCATCTTGGCTGCGCCGAAATACTTCGCCTTTGCGAAGAGCAAGGCGTGCCGGCCGGCCGCATCAACAATCTCGAAGAGGTTTTTGAAGATCCGCAAGTCAAGGCGCGCCAACTGATATTGGATTTGCCCGGCGGTGTCCGCGGCGTGCGCACGCCCATCAATTACAATGGAAAGCGGCTTTTCGCCGACGGGGCGTCCCCGAAACTGGGAAGCGCCAATGCGCCGCCTGGAAGATCGATCGACGAACCGGAGACTTAATAGGAAGGAAAGGGACTATCATGGCGAATGCGATCAGGCGGAGTTTGCTGACCCATATGGCGGGCGCAACCATTTTCGTCGCGGCGCTGACCGGGTGCGGCGGCGACAATAATGGCGCAGAACCGGCAAGCGACATGGAAACCGCTGCCGATACGGTGTTTACCAACGGCAAGATTTACACGGTCGATGGCGCCAATCGCGTTGTCGAAGCGATCGCCATCAAGGAAGGGAAGATTGCAGCGCTTGGCGGCGATGAAGAAATCGGCGATTTCGTAGCTGCTTCGACGCAGGTGATCGATCTTGATGGCCGGATGCTCATGCCGGGTCTTATCGACGCGCATATGCATCCGTTGGGCGCGGGAAATATGCTCACCACCTGTTCCCTTAGATATGAATCGCTCACCGTCGACGAGATCCTCTCAAGGATAACGAGCTGCCTTGAAGCCGAGCCCGATGCGGCGCCTGACAAATGGCTGCATGTGCAGGCCTGGTTCAGGCAGGCGACGAAACCCGAAGGCGCGGATCTTTCGGCCGAAATTCTCGACCGCTTGCTGACCGACCGGCCGGTGATTGTCATGGCCAATGATTATCACACGCTTGCCGCCAACAGCGCCGCAATGCGCGCGGCGGGCATCGACGAGGAAACCGCAGATCCCGCCGGCGGAAAAATCGTTCGGGATGAAGGCGGAGTGGCGACGGGAATATTCCTCGACGCCGCCATGGGCGTTGTGGCGCAGGCTGAACCCCCATTGCCTGAGAAAGAACAAGAAGCGAAAAACCTGAAAGACCTCAGCGCCGCGCTTGTGGCGCTCAACGAGCAAGGCGTGACCACCATGTTCGATGCGGCCGGGTCGGAAAGCAGCATGAAAGCCGCGGCGCGCCTGCGCGACGAAGGCGAACTCAGCGTTCGCTCCGTGATTTCCATCGTGGCTTCGCCTGACGCGGCGAAGGCGCCGAAGGAGGTCGTGGCGACACTTAAAGAGCTCAGCGGGCGCTATAATACTCCAGTCGAAGCGCAAGCGCCGGGCATTACAGTTGACCGTGCGAAAATGTTCGTAGACGGCGTCATTCAGGCGCCGGCGCAAACAGGCGCCTTGCATGAGCCTTATCTCCACAATACGGGAACCGCCGAAAATCCAGTTTGGGAGTCCGGCGACAATTCCGGATCGCTCTATTACGATGAGGCGTTGTTAACGGGCATGCTCGATGAATTGGTGTCGAACGGGCTTAGCGCGCATATGCATACGGATGGTGACAAGGCGGTCACCGTGGCGCTGGACGCTATCGAGACAGTGCGTGCGAAACATAATTCGCCTGCCTATTTTCGTCCGGGACTTGCCCATGATGAGCTGCTCATACCTGCCGACTATCCGCGATTTTCGGAGTTGAACGCCATTCCCGTATTATCTTTACAATGGGGCAAGCCGGCGCCGGATACGATCGACTCTGTGAAGAATCAGATTGGTCCTGAACGATTTCCCTATCTTGAGACGGCAGGCAAATTTCAGGAAGCCGGGGCCCGCGTCGCCTTCGGCAGCGATTGGCCGGTGGAGGCGCTCGACGAGTGGCGCGCTATGCAGATTGGCGTGACACGCAGCAACCCGGATGCCGTCGATCCGAAATATCAGGGCCGCCTCGGTGACGATCCGGGCCTCGATGTCGAAACCGCAATACGCGCTTTCACGATCAATGCAGCCTATTCGTTGAACATGGAAGACTATGTAGGCTCGTTGGAGGAGGGAAAATTTGCAGACCTCATAGTTATCGATCGGGACATCACGGCCGTTCCTGCGGAAACGATCGCTGAAACGAAAGTTCTCATGACCATGATCGGGGGCAAAGAAGTCTACCGCGCCGATTCGTTCTGATGCGGCTGGCCTTAAGCGTTCACGTGGAGAGCGCAACAAAATAACCCGGCGGCCAGAAGCCGCCGGGTTATTTTTACGATCATGAAAACGCCGATTTGCCGATTGCGACGCGCTTAATTGAAATCGTATTTAAGCGCTGCGCCGATGGTGCGCGGACGCAAGGTGCGGATAAGCAGGATCGGACTGCCGCCGAATACGCGCGTCTTGCCAAGCTCAGGCGTTTCGTTTGTCAGGTTTTCTGCAAAGAGCGAGAGGGAAACGGCGCCTAATCTCACGCCGAGCCGGCCGGAGAGCTGGGTGACGGCTTCCGCGTCCCGGATTTCCGCGTCAGCGCCGACAACGCCGTCCGGCCCGGTGCGTTCATACTTCCCGGCATGGCTTACGGAGATATTGCCGAATGTGTCGACGCCGGCAATCTGGCCGTCATAAAACAGGGTGGCGCTTCCGTTGAGCTTCGGAACGCCGAGCTCCTGATCTTTTTGGACCAGTGTTTGACCGTAATCGTCCATGACCGTTTCGCTGTAACGGCCGTCGGCATATCCTGCCGTAATCGATGCGGTGAAACTGTCCGTTAGTTGAACGCCGAGTTCGACATCGAAACCGTCGACTTTGGCGTCGCCAAGATTGTCTGTGTAAACATTCAGACAAGTCGGCAAGGTAATGGCGCCCTGTATGTCTTTCCAGTCGATATGAAACCCGCTCACATTCAGGTTGACGCGGCCCTCGGCAAGACGGTTTTTGCTGCCGACCTCGTAGCTCCAAAGCTGATCCGAATTGAATTCGGTCGGATTGGAGCCGCCGGGCAGATCCGGCGCGCAGGTCGTGCTGACGCTGTAATCCGGATTGGTGCCGCCGATTCTAAAGCCTTTGGCCGCGGACGCATAAAGCGTATGATTTTCGCTGGGCTCATAATTGATATTGAACTTCGGAGAGATGGGCGTCTCGCTTTGCGTGCCGATGGCTGACGTTTCGCCGCCAACCCAAAACCCGTTCTGCACCTGGCTTGCCTGGAATTTCGTGCGCGAAATGCGAACGCCCGCCGAAGCGCTGAGTTGCTCGGTGAAATTGTAGGTCAGGTTGGCGAAGCCTGCGACTTCGCTTTCGACGTTATCGACTGTGTCAAAATAAGAGACAGGCAAGCCGAGCTCATCGGACAGGGGCCCTTGAAAAACGATATCGTCAATCGGGAACCCTAGCGTATTTATCGATTCCGCGTTTATGTCCTGATACTCATGACGAATGCGTTCATACTCGCTGCGTTGGTAGTAGAAGCCCGCGATCCAGGAGAGTTTCGAATCGCCAGTGTCATTCGAGAAAAAGCGTATTTCCTGGGAATACGCTTTTTGATCGGTGGACCAATACATATGACCCACAAAATCGTCAGTAAGAACCGCGGGTTCAAAGGGGACCATGAAGACTTCTGAGCGAATTCCCCCAAGGATGAAGGGCAGGGATGCTCCATCGGAATCGGTCCAGTCATTGATCTGGGAAAAATCGCGATTGATAAAAGACGATACGCTCTTCACGGAGAAGGCGCCGAAATCATAATCTGCGGTCAGATTTGCAACCAGATACTCGTCATCTTCCGGTTGCGCACGGTCCGTGAAGGTGTTGTTGAGGCCGGCGTCGGCCCAGTAAAGGTCCATATCGTCTGCTTCGGTCTTCTGGTAGAAGACCGAAGGGCTAATGGAGAATTCGTCCGAGACCTGAAATAGGAGTGCAAGACGCGCAGCAATGGTTTGCGTGTCGTTGACATCGTCCTCAACGACTGCGCCGGTATCTCTGTCGTGCCTGTCAATCCAGCCGGCCTCGTCGCGGTAATAGAAGCCCGCACGAAACGCAACGCGGTCATTGACGAGCGGGGCCCCGCCATAAATTGAGAATTGCGGCGTGACGCCGCCATCATCGGTCTTGGCGACCTCGGCGTTCAAGGTTGCGGACGCTTCGGTCAGATCCGGTTGCGTTTGTATAAAGCGCACCGTGCCTCCCATGGAGCCGGCGCCATAGAGCGTTCCCTGCGGCCCGCGCAGAATTTCGACACGGTCGAGGTCGAAAACCACAGGCACAACCGCCGGGCTGAAGATTGTCGTGGGCTGTTGCAGCGGCGTTTCGTCCAGGTAAAAGCCGGTTGTCGCGGCGCCTGCCGTGGGGGCGATGCCGCGTATGGAAACAGTTTGCCCGCCGAACCCCCCGGACTGATCGAGCGTCAGGCCCGGCGTGACAAGGCTGATGTCCTCAAGGTTGCGGAGCGTTCGCTCTTCGAGCGTTTCGCCGCTGTAAGCCGCGATGCTGATGGGAACATCGAGGGCGCTTTCGGAGCGTTTCTGGGCGGTGACGACGATTTCGTCCAAGCCGCGCGTCGTGCGTCCGGCGGCTGTGTCTTGTTGTGCGTAAGCCGCCGTTATGGGCGCGCTCATGCAGCTTCCCATCAGAAGCGCCAAAGTTATGGTTTTGCGTTGAGAGATGACAGGCATACTTAAAATCCCCTTTTGAGTTCCGTCGCGCCGCAAATGCTTTGGGCGGCCTTGATTGACGCACAGTGATTTCCCGCCAGCCCGCAGGGCGAGGCATGGCTAAAAAGTCACCGATTGACGCTTTTTCGGCGGCAGGCCGACCCTCCGATTGCCTCCAAGACAATGGTATATTGTGATCACAAAATTGACAATGTTTTGGAATTGTGACGGGATGATGGTTCCGTTCTCCGTCCAAAAACGCGCTGTATGCAGAAAAAACAAAGTAAATCAATGCTTTATGAAATGATGGCGCGCCAGTCAAAGCTTGGCTGCGTCAAAAATGTGATCTCTCTATGCGTTGTTTTTGAGGCACACTATGGGGATCACTTGCGGCGACAGCCACGTCAATCAAACTGAAGTCGCCGACTGTGCTCATCTCATCCACATAAAGAGGAAAGCGAAGCCATCATGGATCGCGATTTGCCGAAAGTTTTAAATTTAACCGATCTGGTGCTGTTCACCGTATCGGCGATCGTGTTGCTGGATACGCTGGCGGCCTCGGCTTCGATCGGACCTTCGAGCTTATTCTGGTGGCTTTTTCTGGGGGGGATATTCCTGCTTCCCATGGGGCTGATGACGGCCGAACTCGGAACGATGTATCCGGCAGAAGGCGGCATCTATGTATGGATCCGCAAGGCTTTCGGAAAACGATGGGCCGCGCGGGCGGTCTGGGCTTACTGGGTGAATACGGCGATATGGCTGCCGGCGATTTACGTCTTGTTCGCTGGAATCCTGTCGCGCCTTTTTCTTTTGGAACTGACGCTGGCGCATCAAATCGGGATCGGCGTTGTTCTGGCGTGGTGTACCGTTTTGCTGGATGTTCTTGGTCTGCGCGTTGGAAAATGGATACCCAATATCGGCGCCACCTTTAAGCTGATCATTTTTTTCGCCTTGATCCTTGCGGGATATCGTTATGGCGCCATGCACGGTTTTGCCAACGAGATTTCATTCGATACTTTAGCCCCGCGTTGGGAAGAGGGACTGCGCTATCTGCCAGTAATCATTTACGGCATGCTCGGCCTTGAGCTCGTTTCTTCTGCGGGCGGCGAGATAAAGCATCCTGGCCGCGACGTGCCGATGGGCATTTTGATCTCGGGTCTGCTTGTTGTTGCCCTTTATTTCTTTGCCACAGCGGGGATTCTCGCCGCTCTGCCTGCGCAGGACATCGATATTGTCGACGGGCTTGTGGATACGCTGGCCCTGTTTTTTGCGGATGTTCCGGGCGGCGAACTGATTGTCACGATTCTGGGCGTCGGCGCGCTTTATACGATCTTTTCCAATGGCGCGACATGGTCGATGGGATGCAATCGCACGACCGCTGAGGCGGCGGTCGAAGGCCAGTTCCCGGGCATCTTCGCCATCCGTCATCCCCGCCATGGCGGGCCGGTCGGTGCGGCGCTGATGATGCTTCTGGTTTGTACGAGCGCGTTGCTGCTCTATGGGCGCATGTCTACAAGCAATGAAGATCTGTTCTGGTCTCTCTTTTCCTTTAGCGCCGTCATTTTTATGCTGCCATATATCGGTCTGGCGCTTTCTTTTGTGGCTCTGCGTCGGCAGGAGCCGGACACACCCCGGCCATTCCGCGCGCCCGGCGGTGTAAAAACGGCCATGATGCTTGCGGGGGCTTGTCTTGTCGTTCTTGCTGCGACGATTGTTCTGTTCTTCTATACGCCCGGCGAGGGCGTGCATTATCCGACTTTATGGGGCGTGATTGCCGTCTTGATGCTCGGAGAGGGCGTCATGTGGCTCGGTCAGTTGGAGCAGTGGATAAAAAAGCGCGTGCTTCGCAAACCCCAGATTGGGGAATAAGCCCGATACGTTAAAGCGGTGCGCCTCCCAACGGCGCCGGGGCATCGTTTTCTAACAAGAGGCGTGCGGACAGGGCTAGCGTTGCGACAGCGTTCTTGCATATTCCGTTGGCGTCACCCCGAATGTTCTTCGGAAGAGCCGGCAAAAATGCGCGGCGTCGTAAAAGCCAACATCCTGCGCCAGGCAGGTGACTGAGCCGTCAAATGCAGAAGAGCGCAGCAAAAACGCAGCCAGATTGATGCGCCGCTGGATGATGAACTGTGTCGGCGTCATGCCCAGTTTTGCGAATACGCGCTGAACTTGCTTCGGCGATACGCCAAGCCGCGCTGCGATTATATTCGTACGAAGCGTGTTGTCATGCAGCGAGCTGTCTATGAAATCGAAGATCCGGTGACAAACCAGCAAATCCTCTTCTTCTTCTTCGGGATGCGCCGCTTCATTACAGGTGCTCAGAAGCGTTAAAAAAACGTCCTCAATGCATTTTTCTGAGTCTGCATCATCGTGCAGTTTTTCACCGTCTTCATTCAGCAGCGAAAGCGCAAAATCGAGCAGCCGCGCCACGGATTTCGATTTCTTGATGAGCTTGCCCTCGGCGGGAAGCGAGTCGCCCAAAAACTCAGAAGGGAAATCAATAAGCACAGCCACATTACGGTCAGAGATGTTAACGGCATAAGGCCTGCCCGGCGGTCCGAGAACAAGGTCGCCAGCATTCAGAAGAGTAGACCGGTCGGTTTCGAATGTTACGGAGGCGCCCTGGTGCTGGATATGGGCTATGGTTCGGCCACAAACCGGGTCGGGCGGCGCTGAACGCCATCGATGAATATTCGCTCTATCCGAATGAAGGCGTGTGACGCGCACCTCGCCAACTTCCACGCTTTCCCGGCATGCATTTATTTCTTTCTCCGCATCAACGGACATGCCCGGGAATGTCTGGCCGAGAATTTCGTTCCAGTAATCGAGGCGACTTCCTTTATCGGTGTCGCGGGTTGAGGCGAAATGTTTCATAGCGGATCTTCTCGGGGACAGTAAAAGCCAAACTGAGCATGGATGAAAGTGCTTTTTGTGCAACATTTGAATTGGGTAACAAAGCGCCAATAACCTTCAGTCTACAAATTATTTATGATGCGGCGCACAATAGCTCCGCCCCTCATTCAAATGATTTGGGGCAATGTCCATTGTCGCGATTATACAATACCGGCCTCTCCCGGAATGGTAAATTCTACAAAAATAAAGAGCCCGCCTGTCGGCGATTGCTGTGGGCGAGCGGATGCTTTGCGAGTCAGGGAGGGCGACGTGAGGAATTTTCGATTAGTTTTATTGGGATCGGTGTTTGCCGGGTTAAGCACTGCGCATGCCGGGTCCGCTTATGCGCAAGAGGCGGCCGAAAACTCTCAAAGGTCCTCGGCGGGGCTGGACTCAATTGTCGTCACCGCACAGCGACGCGAAGAGAATCTTCAAGACGTGCCTATCGCAGCTACGGCCTATAGCGGAGACCAGCTAGATTCAAAGGCTGTAGATGCAATAGCAGACCTGGAGCTTGCAACGCCTTCTCTTTCCATAACGAATGCGGGCGAAACTCAGTCTGTAAACATTCGGGGGATTGGCATTGCGAGCAACTCGCCGAACATATCGAATGGCGTTGCAACCTATATCGACGGCATCTTTCAGCCGCCGATTGTTACAAGCATTCCGTTTTACGATATCGCTACGATTGAAGTCTTGCGGGGACCGCAGGGCACTCTGGTCGGCAACAATTCCACAGGCGGCGCCATTTTCGTTAATTCGAAAGACCCAACCGTGGAGGGTGTGGAAGGCTATGCCATCGCGGGATATGCGAACTACGATCAATATGAGGTAGAAGGCGCGCTTAATCTTCCGCTGAGCGATTCGCTCGCATTGCGGGTATCCGGTCTCTATCGTGACCGCGACAGTTTTTACACGGATGTAGGGCCGTTTCAGAACGATGCAGGCAAGCTCGTGGACGAAGGCGTGCGAATTGGCGGCCTTTGGCAGAGCGGCGCGTTTCAGGCTGTTCTGAAGGTGCAATGGCATGAGCAGGATACGGGCGGTTACGCCTACAGGCCTGTTCCCGGCACCGTCTTCGCTCCGTTTCGTGTCGGAGACATTCGCACGCTCAGCTATGACAACGACACTTCGAAAGTCGAAAGGCAATTTCTTTCAAGTCTTGAATTGCGCTATGAATTCGCCAATGGCGTGACGCTGCGCTCACTGAGCGGCTATCAGCATAAACGCAATAATTACCTGTCGGACACCGATGCGTCGACCGCGCCCCCGAGCGCTGGGGGAGGTCAGGCGACAGACTACTTCGCCGGGGAAAAGCAATACAGTCAGGAAATCAACCTGATTTCCCCCACAACGGGCGACTTTAACTGGATACTGGGCGGCTATTATCAGCACAATGACATTGTCGTCGATATCAACGACTTCTCGCCCCCGCCCGGGGTCATTATCGATCCGCGCAACAGCAAGGATGTTTTTGGCGTTTTCGGTCAGGGAAATTATAGATTTACGCCCGCATTGGAGTTCCAGCTAGGTCTTCGCTATTCGCATTTTGACGCCAGCGGCACAGGCGCTGTGACGCTCGGGCGGGATTTCCCGGGATTTCCGCCGGGCGGCATACAGCTCGCCGACCTTTCAGGCTCGCACAAGGACGCCCGCGTCACGGGCAAGGCGGCGTTAAACTGGACCGTCGCCGAGGGACATTTGCTTTATGCCTTTGCCGCAAGAGGCTATAAGCCGGGCGGGTTCAATACGACAACGTCGGAGTTCGATCCGGAGACTGTCTGGAACTATGAAGTGGGCTGGAAGGGCTCTCTTGCGGACGGTCGGGTCAATCTTCAGCTTGCGGCGTTTTATAATGACTTCAACAGTCTTCAGTTTGACGTCATAGAACCGAGCACGGGCACTGCCGGCGTCGAAAATGTCGGCGCTGCCACCATCAAGGGTTTTGAGGGCCAGGTGCAGGGTCAGTTCGGCGGGCTCGGGTTCGATGCGGGATTCAGTTATCTCGATACAGAGCTTTCAAGTCTTACGTTTATCAACGCAAGGCTGTTGCCTCCGGGACAGCTTGGGCCGCAATGTCCGATGGGCGTTGCTTCAAATCCGCCTGTCTGTTTCGATTATGATCCGTTTACAATAACGACCTCCGGCGGCGACAATCTCTATTCGCCTGAGTGGACTTACAACTTTGGCGCAGAGTATGACTTTCAGGTGACGCCGCGGGTTACCGTGACGCCGCGCCTTAATTACGGGTATCTTGGCAGCCGCTTCAATTACCTCGCCTATGGACCCGGCGACTTGCTTGAATCGCGCGGATTATTGTCTGCGTTGCTGACTATCCGTTTCGATGAGTGGCGGATCGAAGGATATGCGACAAACCTGACGGATAAAGACTATGTCGTTGGCCGCGCCGACAATAATGAGTTTTACGGGGCGCCCCGGCAATATGGCGTCAGGCTCGGCGTCACCTTTTAGTTAGAGACGGAAAGACTGGATTCGTTGTGAGATTAAGAAACTGCACAAGCCGCACCTTCGCCGCTTCATTGGCCGCTGCGTTCATCGCCCAGGCGACAGCGCCCGCTTTCGCGCAGCCGGCGCAAGCTCCCATGTCACCCGACCGGGAGGGGGGCGGCTTGGAGTCCGATGTTCCGGTGGCCATTCAACAACTCCGCCGCGCCATGCTGTCCGCGGATGTTAATACGCTGACTTTCCGTTCCATGGACACGCTGTTTTATACGCGCGTCGTTGGCCGCTCCGGACCGGTATGGGAGCTTCCTCGAGAGGACCGCGCCCTGGATTTCACCTATCGGTACAAGGGCGAAAGGCTCGATACGGACGGGTTTTTCGACAGGACCTACACCAACGCGCTGTTGATCATGAAAGACGGAAAGATCGTCACGGAAATCTACCGCAATAATAGCGATGCGCAAACGCGGTTCATGTCCTGGTCGATGGCGAAGTCTATAACCTCAATGCTTGTTGGCGTCGCGCTTGAGCAAGGCCGCATTCGTTCTCTTGACGATCAGATAACGGAGTACATTCCGGAGCTCGTGGGCAGCGGCTATGAGGGCGTCACCATCCGCCAGATTCTGCAGATGCGTTCGGGCGTCGACTATGAAGAGCGTTATGATTTCGAGAATCCTGGCGTGGCGGCGACGAACCATGAAAACTCGCTTGTGCGTAATGTGACGCGCTTTGCGGATGCAGCGCGCACGCTGAAGCGCATTCATGAGCCGGGTTCGCATTTTCAATATAAAACCATCGATACGGCGGTTCTTGGCTGGCTGGTCGAGCGCGCCGCCGGGACCACTACTGCCGGGTTCATGGCCGCGAACATATGGGAGCCTCTCGGCGCCGAGAAGAACGGCTTCTTCATCATGGATGGCCCGCCCGGAGTAGGCCGCGAGTTTACCGGCGCCGGGTACAATGCGACATTGCGGGACTATGCGCGCCTGGGACAAATGATGCTGAATGGGGGAAAGGCCAATGGGCGGCGCATCTTGCCGGCGGAATGGGTCGACGTGGCGACTGCGCCGACAAATGGCGAAGAGGGTGAGCGGGGCGGTTACGGATATCAGTGGTGGACAGTCCCGCAATCGGACGCTTATTACGCGGCCGGATTGCAAGGCCAGTATATCTACGTCGATCCCAAGACAAAAACGGTGATTGTGAAACTCAGCTACTTCCCGCCGGGCGACTTTGCCGCCGGCGAGGAGACCATGGCATTTTTCGAGGCGGCGTCGGCCTGGAAACCTTAAACCACTGACGCATGACGAGAGATTGAAATAAGCAGGCGGCGATCAGAACCTGTCGAGATCGTCGGCGATGGTCACATCGCCGTTGAATATGGCGCCTATTTCTGCCGCATAAGGCGCGGTGTCGATAGCGCCGGCGGCGCCTGTTGCGAGATGCGTGACGACAAGATTTTTGACATTGGCGCGCTGCGCTAAGCGTCCAACCTCCCGAGGCGTGAGGTGATGCTCGGATAGATGGCGCGACATGTCCATCAAAGCTTTGTCCGGCATGTTCGGATTGGCGCGTTTGACGGCGGCGATGGTTTGTTCAAGATCGATCATCTCCGAAACGAGGAGATCGGCGTCTTTCGCAAGATTTTCCACATTGTCGCTTGGTCCGGTGTCGCCGGTATAAACGATCGACCGCTCGGGCAGATCGAACCGGAAGGAGAGGGAATCGAAGCGTCGGTCGAGTTCGCTTCCTTCCGGAAAACTGTAATGAGTGTTTTCCGCGGCTGTCACGGTCAAGCCTTCAAGCGCAATGTTAGCGCCGTCGCGTATCTCGACGACGGAGACCATCGCCGCAGGGTCGGGCTTTTGCTCGTCCGGAACTCCATAGCCGGCTTCGGCGCTCGGCTGCATGGAGGCGACAAGACCCGCAACCATTTCCTCCGTTCCAGGCGGGCCGTAAACGGTCAGCACGCCCGGCGCATTTAACTGGAAGCGCAGACCGAGAACGGCCGCGAGACCGCCCGTATGATCGAAATGCAGATGGCTGATGAAAACGCCCTTCAGCCTCTGCAGGGGAATGCCTGCTGCGGCAAGGCGGCCGGCCGCGCCGTCGCCAATGTCGACCAGATAGACGCCGTTCTCAAGGACAAGCGCATTTGCGGGCTGTGAGCGGACTGCGTTGGCGAGGGGGCCGCCCTGAGTGCCGAGCGTGACAAATTCGCCTTGGCGGTCCTCAGCAAGTGCCGACACAACCATAGTGCCCATAGCGAGGCACGCTATGGAAATACTGCGCAGCATCGCCATGAAAGCCTCCCTACGGTTGGCAGGCCGCCGCCGCGTTTCCTGCATCGGCCGAAAGATCCGCCAGCCAGATTTCGATATCCGTCACAGGCCAGGACGCTTCAAGCTCGGCGCGAAGCTCCTCATTTCCGTCCGTTTCATCGGCCAGACAGGCGCAATATTCTGCGGCCCCGGCCTCGTCGACGCCATCGGGCGCGCCTTCCATGCAAGCGGCTTCGAAATCGCTTGCGAAGGCCGGTGAAACAAGGGCGGCGACACTGGCCAGCACAATTAAACCATTCCGCATGTCTGCTCCAATTTTAGCGTTTGGTTAAATCAAGGAAGAGCGGCGCTTTGGGCGCCGCCGATCCGTTATTAAAAATCGGCGCTGATGCGCAATCCGTAGGTGCGCGGGGGTTCTACCGACGCCGCGGCGATGTCGCCTGAGCCGACCTGCGCGATTGATCTGACAAACGCGTTTGTGACATTGCGCATATAGCCGGTGACGCTCCAGACGCCATCATTCGGTCTGAGAGTGAGGGAGGCGTCAGCGGTGATCACATCATCTTCAATCTGTGTGGGAAGATATTGAAAGCCGATCACGCGCTCGCCGCGGTAGCGCGCATCGAAAGTTCCTGTGAGCGTGTACTGACCGAGGTTGAATGTTTGGTTGACGCCGAGGCTTAAAGTCCAGTCCGGGGAATAGAGCGCGTCTTTGCCAGAGCAATCGATATCGAAGCTGCGGGACGCCGTGCCGGGAGGCGGTGCGGGATTGATCACCTGCGTGAAGTCGCAGCCCGTAACCGGGGTCAGGAAGTTCGGGGGATCGGTATCGTCGGAGAGATCGACCTGATTGAACTGGAAGTTATCGTAGGTCGCATCGAGATACTGAACACCGCCCCTGATCAGGGTCGTTTCCGTCGCCGCGAACTGGAAATCGACTTCCACGCCTTTGACGCTCGATTCGCCCACATTTCTCGTTGCAAATGAATTGTTGCCGCGGGCATCGACCGTTAAGGCTGCGAGTTGCTGATCTTCATACTCCCAGTAAAAACCTTCGATATTGATTTCGAGCGTATTGTCGAAAAAGCGGTTCTTCGCGCCTATTGTGTAGGCGTCGATGAATTCTGGCGCGTAGGATTCAAGACCGAAGGCTGTATTGAAACCGCCGGCGCGAAACCCGTTTTCAAAGCTTGCATAAACAAGATTGTCTTCCGTCAGATCGTATTCAAGTCCGACGCGATAGGTGACTTCCTCATCGCCGTCTTCGAGACCGACAAGGTCGTTTGGCGTGACAATGAACAGTGCGCCTGGAACAGCGACAGGGCCGCCGGGTGTCGAAATAATGTCGAACGGGCCAAGCGGGCTGACGACAGGCACGCCAATCGGGTTTGTGGCCGCTTGGGCGAGAATCGCTTGAGGCGGCACAGCGAGTGCGCCGGCCGGGAAGGCGGCGAGTTGCTCGGCAAGGGTGAGCTCTGCGGGCATGGACGGAATATCGGGACAGCTTGGCGGCCCGGCGGGAGGCTCGTCAAGGCAAACGATGGTGAAAGACTGTCCGATATTATCGAACTCCCGGGATTCGTCAGTATACCGCACGCCGCCGACAACTCTGAACTTGTCAGTGATGTTAAATGTGCCGCGCGCAAAGAAGGCGAGCGATTCAGTTTTGCTGTCGAAGTCGTTATTGTTGCCGACTGCAAACTGATTGAACGTGTTTACGCCTTTGACGGTCTCATCGAAATAATAACCGCCAAGGATCCAGTCGAGCTTTCCAATATCGCCGGAAAGACGCGCTTCAAAGCTGAATTGTTCCGCTTCATCCTGGACGATGGCCGCTTTGAAGGGAGGGCCGTTCAATTGATTGTCCAGTTCCGAAACCCGGTAAGCGGGGATCACGACAAGATCTGCAAAGCCAAGGTCGAAATTGACTTCCGCATTGACGCCCCAATAGGTGTCGCTCCTGTTCGGATAGATGAAACCTTCGACCGGCTGGAAACCGGGCGCTGTCGTTGCGTTGTCCGCAATGAACTGAAGCGTGGAAGGAACGTGAAGGCCCGAGAAATCCGGCGCGCCGAGCGGCACGAACACGCGATTGGGCACTTCAAAGCCTGGATTGAACGGGGCGAATGCGTAATAGCCTTCAATCTGGAGGCCAGGCCCCGTGCCTTGGGATTTTGCGTAATCGCCGGATACCCTCGCATTGATGGAATCGTTGATTTCAAAATAGAGTTGTCCGCGAAGCGCGATCTCTTCCGCGGAGGAGGTGCCGTCTTCGAAATAGCCGTCATGATTTGTATAGGTTCCGGCGAACCGTGCAGCGACATTGTCCGAGATGGGGATGTTGCCATAGCCGGTGGCTTCGACGGAATCGTAGTTTCCGTAACCAACCGATAAGCCTCCGCTCGTCTGTCCCAAAACCGGTTTGTTGGGAATGATGTTGATCGCGCCGCCGGTGGAATTTCGGCCGTAAAGCGTCCCTTGAGGGCCTTTCAGCACTTCCACGCGATCGAGGTCGAGAAACGAGGCGATCGTGGACGAGGGGCGGCCGATATAAACGCCGTCGATATTGAAGGCGATCGCCGGGTTGGTGAAACCGTTATTCGAAAAATTTCCGACACCGCGAACGAAATAGCCCATATTGGCGCCGCCGGTGTTCGTCACGTAAAGAGCCGGCGCCACTTTGTTTAGGGATGCGGCGTCAAGCACCCCGAGCTGGCGCAGCTCTTCGCCTGTCGCCGCATTGATCGGTATGGCGGCGTCCTGTAGCGATTCTTCGGTTTTCTGGGCCGTCACGACGATGGTGTCGAGGCCGCGCTGGCTCGTTCCGTCCTGCGCATGCGCAGGCGCCGAAAGAATGACAAGCGCCGCTGACGCAGCGGACAAGTTGAGCGCTGATGTGATCCGCACGTTATCCCTCCCTAGTTTAATTTTTTTGTTGAGAGGGAGCATGCGTTAGTCTTATGGATAAGAGAAATTGTTTGTATTGATAAAAAATCATCAATAGATATGATGGATTTATGCGGTTTAAGGGGCTGGATCTCAACCTTCTTGTGGCGATGGATGTCTTGCTCGACGAGCAAAGCGTCTCCCGCGCAGCTGAGCGCATGAATGTCAGCCAGCCGGCGATGAGCGCCGCGCTGACGCGGATTCGCGAATATTTTGCTGACCCTATCCTGCAGCTGCACGGCAAGCGAATGATTCCGACCGCCCACGCCATTCGCCTTCAGCCGAGACTGAAGGAATTGCTCCGAGACCTCGACGTCCTTATTTCCGAATCGTCTCAATTCGATCCGACAAAATCAGAGCGCCGTTTTCGGATCGGGACATCTGATTATCTCCTCGCGGTGCTGTTTCCATCGGTGACGCAGGAAATAGAACGGACGGCGCCAGGCATCCGCATTGAGACGATCCAGCCGTCCGATTCCATGTCGTCGACACTCGATCAGGGCTTCCTGGATCTCATTATTTCTCCAGAGTATATGTTGTCATCGGACCATCCGACGGAGCTGTTGTTCGAAGAGGATTATGTTGTCGTCGGCTGGTCAAAGAACCCGGCCTTCCGGCGGCGAAAGCTGACGCAGGAAGATTTCTTTAAAGCGGGTCACGTGGCGGTCGAACTGGGGCGGGTCCGGCGCACGTCTTTTGCAGAGGCTCATCTGCAGGAGATGCCGCGAGAGCGGCGCATTGACATGAATGTCTCATCATTCCTTGTGGCGCCGGAAATGGTTGTCAACTCCATGCGTTTAACCGTGATGCAAAGACGGCTCGCGCTATTGTTCGCCGAGCGGCTGGACATTGCGATGTCGGAAATGCCGTTTCCTTTTCCGAAAATGCAGGAGATGATCCAGTATCACACGACCCGTGAGAACGATCCGGGTCTGCGCTGGCTGACGGATCTCATTAAAAGGCACGCCACTCCAAGTAATAAGAAAAAATGATAGAGATATATAAAGACAATAAGTTTTTCAAATAGAATAGGCGCCTCTAATCTTTGAAAGCGAAGATGCCCGGCCAACGGGCGCGTCAGGGAGGTTGGTCTTGAAAATTCTCGTCATTGGCGGCGGCATTGGCGGCCTGACGGCGGCGATCGCGTTGCGGCGGAAGGGTTTCGCCGTGGACGTTATCGAAAAAGACCCGGACTGGTCGGTCTATGGCGTCGGTATCATTCAACAAGCAAATGTCGTTCGCGCCGTGGCCGGGCTTGGCATTCTCGACGATTATCTTGACGCGGGCGTAGGCTTCGATGCGGTCGAAATCTACAAACCCGATGGCGAGCGTGTCGCGCGCTTTCCAACGCCGAAACTCGCGGAAGGCTATCCGTCGAATTTAGGGATAGGCCGTCCGCAGCTTCACAAGGTTCTGGGCGACAATGCAATGAAAGCCGGCGCCAAAATCCGGCTTGGCGTCATTGTCGAAACGATGAACCAGGATGACGATGGCGTCCATGTTGAGTTTTCCGACGGCTTTGAGGGCCGCTATGACGTCGTGGTCGGCGCCGACGGTTTGTATTCGCAGACCCGGCGAACGGAGTTTCCGGAGGCGAAGGAGCCCGAGTTCACCGGCCAGTCAGTGTGGCGCTACAACTTTCCGCGTGCGGAGGGTCTTGATTGCCTTCAGGCTTATGAAGGGCCCATGGGTGTGGGGCTTGTGCCGCTTTCCAAAGAACTAATGTATATGTATGTGACGACGCCGGAGCCGGGCAATCCTCGCTATGAGCGCGAGGGACTGGCGGAGAAAATGCGCGGAAAGCTAGAGCAGGCGGCGCCGCAGATACGGATGCTCGCCGATCAGATCACCGACGACGAAGGCGTGGTTTACAAGCCTCTTGAATGGCATTTCGTCGAGGGCCCCTGGCACAAGGGGCGCATCGTGCTTATCGGCGATGCGGTTCACGGCACGACCCCGCATCTCGGACAGGGTGCCGGAATGGCCATCGAGGATGCCGTAGTCCTCGCAGAAGAGCTTGCCTCGCATCCGGAGGATATTGAAGCGGCTTTTGCAGCCTATCGCGCCAGACGTTACGAGCGTTGCAAGGCGATCGTCGACATGTCGGTGTCGATCTGCATGGGCCAGCTCGGCAAGGGGCCGCTCGTGAACAATGCGGCGGCGACACAGCAAATGTTCGAACTGACGGCGCAGCCGATTTAGAACGGCTCTCGCTCTGAAGGCAAAGGATTAAACTATGAACGGTGTCACTGACATTCGATATGTTGGATATGCAGTGCGGAACCTCGAGGACGAACGCCGATTTTATCGCGATGTCTGGAAACTGAATGAAGTCGCGGAAGAAGATGGCCTCATCTATTTCGCGGCGGCCGGCGCGCCGGAGCATCATGTGGTGCGCCTGCGCGCTAATGACGATGACCGGATCGATGTTATCGCCTTCGCTGCGGAAAGCCGCGAGGCAGTCGAAGCGCTCGCTGGAAAAGTTGCGGATGCAGGCTGCAAAGTCGTGTCATCGCCTGGGAAGCTGGACACTCCCGGCGGGGGCTATGGTTTCCGTTTTTTCTCGCCGGATGGACTGCCCTTTGAAATTTCCTCGGATGTAGAGCAGCGAGAAGTTCAGCCGCTCAATCGCTGGGACGCGGTGCCGGAAAAAATCAGCCATGTGGTGCTGCATTCGCCCAATCATCATGACCTTGTGAAGTTTTTCACCGATGTGCTGGGCTTCCGCGTTTCCGACTGGCTCGGCGATTTCATGTGTTTCCTGCGCTGCAATGAATGGCATCACCGCGTGGCGGTCCTGCCGGGTCCGCCCTGTCTCAATCACGTCGCCTATGACATGCCGACCCTTGACGACATGATGCGCGGGATCAGCAGGGTGAAGGCCGGCGGCCACGATATTCGCTGGGGGCCCGGCCGCCACACAGCCGGGAACAACACATTCAGCTATTTCGTCACGCCGAACGGTTTCACCGTCGAATACACCTCCGAGCTTGAGAAGGTCGATGAGGAAACCTGGGAGGCGACGGTTCATAAGCCGACCGAGACCATCATGGACCAATGGGGCGTTGGCGTCGGCGGGCCGAAGACCATGCCGGACCCGCGTCCCGATCCCGGCCTTTTTCAGCCGGCTGGGGTCTAGACGATGGCGCTGTTCGAATATTTCCCGAACTATGTCTGGAACCTGTCGCTGGCGATTTCGCTCGAGAGCGGCGGCAAGATCGGCGAAATCGTCGACATGTGCGCGCCGATCAAGGAAGCCGCGAACAATGGAGAGGACGCCGGCACGCTCCAGTTCATGGAGCAGTGGGTGAAGATGGCGGACAAGCTGATCGGGCTCGCCGCCGAAGACGAAGAGAAGGGACGCCTGTTCTCGGCGGCGGCGAAACTGAAGCGCGCCGCGCTCTATCTCTTCACCGCCGAACGCATGCAGGGGCATGGTCATCCGGGCCGTGCGGAAACCTTCGCCAAGGCGCAGGAGGCTTTCAGCAAGCATATTCGTTTTTCGAATGCGAATTGCGAGCGCGTGGAGATTGCGTTGGAAGACGGCGTCATGCCGGCGCTGTTCGTGCGCGGCGAAGGCGAGGGGCCGCGACCTTGCGTCGTCTATTGCAACGGTCTCGACAGTTCGAAGGAGCTCCTGTTCTGGTCGAGCCTGCCGCAGGCGCTGGCGCTCCGCGGCGTCTCATGCCTTTGCGTCGACCAGCCGGGCACGGGAGAAACCTTGCGCCTGCAGGGCCTTCCCGCAACGCCATATTCCGAGCGCTGGGCCTCGAAGGCGGTCGATTGGCTTGAAAAACAGTCCGATGTGGATGCGAAACGCATTGGCATGACCGGCATTTCGCTGGGCGGTCATTTCGCGCCGCGCGCCGTCGCCTTCGAGCCGCGTTTCGCCGCGGGCGCCTGCTGGGGCGCCAATCACAACTGGGCGGAGGTGCAGCAAAAACGCTTAAAGCGCGAAGGCGAAAATCCGGTGCCCCATTACTGGAACCATGTCATGTGGGTGTTTGGCGCGAAAGACATGGACGATTTTCACGAAAAGTCGGCCGACATGAATCTCAATGGCGTCATGGAGCGCATCAAGGTTCCGTTCCTCGTCACCCATGGGGAGAAGGACCGCCAGATTTCGCTGGATTACGCCTATCAGAGCTACGACCAGCTCGTGAATGCGCCGAAGCGGGAATTGAAGATTTTCACGCCGCGCGAAGGCGGCGTCGAACATGTGGGCGCCGACAATATGAGTTTCGGCTGCGATTATATCGCCGACTGGTTCGCTGAAACGCTTGGAGGAAAGACAGCGTGACGGTTTCTGCATCCGCATTCGTGAAGACGGAAAATGCGAGCAAATATTTGCAGCAGCTTTGCAAGCACTGGTCCCACAACCTTGAGGTGATTTTCGACGCAACCCGCGGGAGGGTCGTATTTCCAAAGGATGCGCGGGGCGCATCCTGGCCGGGCGATGCAGTAACAACCTTCACGGCGAACGACGAAGGACTCGAATGCCGGATCGACGCGACGGAGGCGGAGCAACTGGAAGGGTTGAAGGGCGCCGTCGCGAGACATCTTGACCGTTTTGCTTTCCGCGAGGCGCCGCTGACCTTCGATTGGAGGGCGGCATGATCGCGACGGAGGCTTATATCCGGCGCGAAACGATTGTCGGCGTCGTCATTAGCGTCGCGATCACATTCGTTTTCTTTCTGATCGTCTTTGGATTTTCAGGGCCCGTGGAAATCTGGGGAGCAGGCAAATTCGTTTTCGATTTTCTGCCGCAGGCCTTCATGATCGCCCTGATGGCGACGCTCGTTCCGGGCGCAATGACCGCAAGCAAGCTGCGGCAGGGAGAGCTGCAAAGCATCGAAGGACGCTCGAAGTTGCCGAAGGCGCTTCCCTTGCGGGCCCTGTTGATTGCGACTGCCGCGGCTGTCGCTTCCGTCGCGCTCTTCGCCGGCCTTTTCTTTGTTAGCGGTCTTGCGGCGCTTAACTGGTTCGTCGCGCTGGCCGCCAAGTTATCGTTCGGAGCCGCGCTTGCCGCCGTCGTCACGCCAATCGGGCTTCGCGCAGCGATGATGGCGTCCCGCTGAGGCTGCATAGGAGGCAACCTTGCCGAGAAGATTCGTAGACCTCTCCATCTATCTTGAGAACGACGTCATCACCGACCCGCCCTTCATGCGGCCGAAGATCACCTATCAGAAACATCAGGAAACGGTGGAGGAAGCCAACACGTTTTTCCCCGGCGTCGGCGCCGAGGAGTTCCCCGGCGGCGAAGGCTTCGCAGCAGCCGAGTTCGTAACGCTCTCCACCCATAACGGCACGCATCTCGACGCGCCCTGGCATTTTCATCCGACCATGGACGGCGGCAAACCCGCGATGACCATCGACGAAGTGCCGCTGGACTGGTGTTTCCGTCCCGGCGTGAAACTCGACTTCCGCAAATTCGAAGACGGGTACGTCGTCTCGGCGAAGGACGTCGAGGAGGAGCTCGACCGTATAGGATACGATCTTCAGCCCTTTGACATCGTGTTGGTGAACACGCGGGCGGGAAAGGCCGTGGGCGACCCGAATTTCGTCAATATAGGATGCGGCATGGGCTATGAAGCGACCATGTATCTGCTCGAACGCGGCGTGCGGCTCACCGGGACCGACGCCTGGTCATGGGATGCGCCGTTCAGCTACACCGCAAAAAAAGTCGCGGAGACCGGGGACAAGTCGCTGATCTGGGAAGGGCACAAGGCCGGCCGCGACATCGGTTACTGCCATCTCGAAAAGCTGCACAATCTCGAGGCGCTGCCGCCCTTCGGCTACACGGTCTCGTGTTTCCCGCACAAAGTGAAAGGCGGCTCCGCGGGCTGGACGCGCGCCGTCGCCATCTTCGACGAGTAGGGAAGACAACGCATGACTGACGCGAGCCCGTTTCCGCTGAATGTCTGGTACATGGCCGCCTGGAGCGAGGAGATTGGCGAGACGATGCTCGCCCGGCGCTTGTTCGACACGCCGGTCGTTCTTTACCGAACCGGCGATGGCGGAGTCGCCGCGCTGACGGACCGATGCCCGCACCGTTTTGCGCCTTTAAGCATGGGCGAGCGCGACGGCGATCAAATTCGTTGCCCCTATCACGGTTTGACTTTCAATAGAGCGGGCGAATGCGTGCGCAATCCGTTTTCGGATCGCATCCCGAGAGCCGCCGTCGTAAAATCATGGCGCGTCGCGGAACGCGACGGCATTGTCTGGTTATGGAATGGCGATGGCGACGACTGCGACGAGGCGGCGATTCCGGATTTTTCGATGCTTGACCGGGGCGTTCCGCCGCTGACCGGTTATATGCCCATGGCTGCGAATTACGAATTCGGCACGGATAATCTCCTGGACTTAAGCCATATCGAGTTCGTTCATAAAGGCTCGTTCGCGGGCAATGGCGTGATCTTTGCGGGCGAGCATTCGGTCGTTGAGGAAGGCGACACGCTGCGCTCGAACTGGTGGATGCCAGATGTGGATGCGCCGGGGCACACGCGCGGCGTCTATCCGCCCGACATGAAGACAGACCATTGGCTCGACATGCGATGGAACGCGCCGGCGACAATGCAGCTTGAGATTGGCGCGACGCCGGCGGGCGGGGCGCGCCAGGACGGGTGCATCGTTCAGCAGGCGCATATCCTGACCCCCGAGACGGCGACGACGACTCATTATTTCTGGGCGTCGTCCCGGCCGACGCCGGTAGCTGACGAAGAAATCGACAAGATGGTGCGCGGTCTTCTGGAACAGGCTTTCATCGCCGAAGATAAGCCGATCATAGAGGCGGCCTATAAAAATCTCGACGGCGCTGATTTCTGGGACCAGCCGCCGCTGTCGCTGGGCGTCGATGCGGGCGGTCTTCGCGCGCGCCGGAAAATTGCGGCATTGTTGAGCGCACAGCAACAATGAATGAATGTGTTGAACCGTGACAGGCGCGAGGCAAAAAAGAGTTCTGGTCACAGGCGCCGCCGGGTTCATCGGCGAAGCGGTCGTTGAGGCGCTGGCGGCGGGCGGCGGGTATGCTGTAACCGCGACCGATGCCAAGCCCGCGCCGCGCATCCTGCCGGAGGGCGTTCGTTATCTCGCCGGCGACATCGCCGATACGGGGCTGCAGACGGAGCTTTGTTCGGAAAAGGCTGATGCTGTTATCCATCTTGCGACCTTGCCGAGCGGGGCCGCTGAGAAAGACCCCGCGGCGGCAAAGCGGATCAATCTCGATGCGACCATGGCGCTTGCGGAGCGTGTCTCGGACCAAGGGCGCCCGCCGCGTTTTGTGTTCGCCAGCAGCATCGCTGTTTACACAACCCATAATGTCGAGGCCGTTGATGACGAGACGCCGGTCGCGCCGGAATTGTTCTATGGCGCGCATAAGGCGATGGCCGAGATCTGGCTGGCGGCGCTGACGCGGCGCGGCGCGATCGACGCGGTTTCGCTGCGCCTGCCGGGGATCGTTGCGCGTCCGCGCGCGCCCTCCGGCATGACATCGGCCTTCTGGAGCGATCTCTTCCACGCGCTCGGCAGCGGAGAGCGTTTCGTGTCGCCGGTTTCGGCAAAGGCGACCACATGGCTGCTGTCGCGCATGCGCACGGTGGAGAACATCCTGCATGCGCTTACGGCAGACAGCGCCGCCATGCCTGAAAGCCGCGCCTTGGCGCTGCCGGCCTTGCGCTGCGAGATGGCGGATTTAGTCAAGGCGATCTTGAATCATGCCGGGCAGAACGAAGACTTGATCTCTTATGCGCCGGATGACCCGGTTGAAAGAATCTTCGGAAGCTACCCGCCGCTGATCACAAACAAGGCGCGCGCACTCGGCTTTTGCGACGACGGCGATCTTGAAACCCTTGTCCGCAATGTCTTCGCCGATATTGAAATACAGAAGGCTGAACAATGAAACTTGCAACCATCCGCGCAGAAGATCGCGACGGCCGCCTTGTTGTTCTTTCGAGCGACAACGCCCGTTGGTCATCCGCACCCGAACAATGGCCCACTTTTCAGTCAGCCATGGACCAGTGGGCGGATGCAGCCCCGGCATTGCATTCCATGGCTGAGGAACTGAACAAGGGAACGGGCGAACCGGTTTCCGGTCTCAATTTTTGCGCGCCGCTGCCGCGCGCCTGGCAATGGCTCGACGGTTCCGCGTTCAACAGCCATGGGGAACTGATGCAAAAAGCGATCGGCCATGAGCCGCTTACGCCGGAAAAACCGCTGATGTATCAGGGCATGTCGCATGTCTTTCTGGGGCCGGCGGACGATGCGCCTTTCCCAAGCGAAGATTTGGACATTGATTTTGAGGGCGAGTTCGGCGTCATCATCGATGAGACGCCTATGGGCGTCTCCTCCGACGATGCGCTCGGGCATATCAAGCTGGTCGTACTGATCAATGACTGGTCTTTGCGCCGGCTGGCCGGACCTGAAATGCGCACCGGCTTCGGCTGGGTGCAGGCCAAGCCCGCCTGTTCGGTCGCGCCCTTTGCGGTGACGCCGGATGAGCTCGGCCCCGCGTGGCGCAATGGCCGCGTCTGTCTCGATCTTCTCGTGGACTGGAACGGCAAGCGCTTCGGCGCCGCCAATGGCGAGACCATGAGCGTCGGCTTTCACGAACTTGTGGCCCACGCCGCCGCGACCCGCGATCTGTGTGCAGGAACCATCATCGGCTCCGGCACGGTGTCGAATCCTAATTATCGGGAGGTTGGTTCGTCCTGCATCGCTGAGCGCCGCGGCATCGAGATTGTCGATACCGGCAAGCCGGAAACGGCGTTCATGAAATTCGGCGAGCGCGTCCGTATGGAGGTTCTTGACGGAGAAGGGCGCTCTGTTTTCGGCGCCATCGATCAGCGGGCCGTCGAAAGGAAAGTTTCGTGACCGGTTCCGTCAGACGCGTCGTCACCGGCCATAACGGCGCAGGCAAAGCGGTCATTCGCTCGGACGCCGTGTTTGAGCCCGCCGTCATCCCTTCAGGCGACGCCGCCTTCGCGCTTGTCTGGACGACGGCGTCGGTTCCGGCCGACAATAATGACGAAACGGACGGGCGCGAACGGGACGCCGGGCTCACCATTCACAAGGGATCGGTGATTCGCATTGTCGACATGCTGCCCGGCGGCGCGTCGCCCATGCACCGCACCAACAGCATCGATTACGGCGTCGTCCTGACGGGGGCGGTCGAGCTCGAACTCGACAGCGGCGAAAAAACCGTGCTGCGCGCCGGCGACATCTGCGTTCAGTGCGGCACGATGCATTTGTGGCGGGCCGTCGGCGAAGAGCCTTGCCGCATCGCTTTCATTCTCACCGAGGCGCTTCCCTATAGGCATGAGGGAAGGCCGCTGCCGGAGGTCAATCCATGACGGAGACAATTCTATATTCCGCGCCGGGCACATGCGGGCGCGTCAGCGCCATCGTGCTCGAAGAAGCAGGCGTTCCTTTTGAGACGCGCGTCATCCGGTTCCTGAAAGGCGAGCATAAATCGCCGGCGTTCAAGGAAAAGAACCCGAAGGGAAAGGTTCCGGCGCTGGAAATCGACGGCGCCGTGCTCACAGAAAATGTGGCGATCATCCGCTATCTGGCGGCGCGATTTCCTGAAAAGGCGCTCCTGCCGAAGACGTCGACATTGGCGGAAGACGCGGAGATCACGGCGGATCTGTGCTTCTGCTCTGCGACCCTGCACCCGCTCGTGACAAGAATCAGGATGCCGCAGTTTTTCGCTGGCCCAGAGAACGCCTCCGTCGTCAAAAAGATGGGATGTGACGCCATGCGTGAATATTTCCAGCTCGTCGAAGACCGTCTCGCAGAGGGCCCGTGGTGGTATGGCGATGCGTGGAGCGCCATGGACGCTTATTTGTACTGGGTCTTCTGGCGGGTCGAAGGAGCGGATTTTCCGGTGAAGGATTATCCCCGGTTCTACGATCATGCCCGGCGTATGGAACAGCGTCCCTCGGTCCAGCGCGCTCTTGAGCGGGAAGATCGAATGACGGCGCAATTGGAAAGCGAAGGCCTTGCATTCACGCCTCCGCGTGTTTCCACTTAGCCGCGCGCCGGCGTTCGATTTTGCTTTTCAGGTTTTAGCTCGCTGCAGTGACGCTCCGGCGCATCTTGATCAGAAGGTCAAGCAGTTGCTCCTGTTCGTTTTGGGTCAAGGCGCTATAAAGTTCAGCCTCATGATCGGCCATGGTCCGCCGGACGCTTTGCCCCAACGCTTCGCCTTTCGGCGTGCAAGCGAGGCCGAATGATCGCCCGTCGCTGACCTTGCGGGCGATGAGGCCGTCATGTTCAAGACGAGCGATCAGCGGCGCAATGTTTGCGCGTTGCATCGCGAGCGCCCGGCCGATCCGGGCCTGTGTCGCGCCGGGGTTCGCTTCGATCATCAAGAGCACTGTGCCTAGGGTGGGGGAGAGATTCTGCGCCGACAGGGCGTTGGCCAGATGCGCCATGGACGCCGCTGAAACGCGCCGAAGCTGATAGCCGAGAAATTTTTCCAGTGGCTCGACGAGAGCCTCTTCGCGGATTTCGCTCATCCGGCCACGCTAAAATTATTGTTCATCGCAAGCAAGAATGCTATGAATAATAGCAATAAACCCCGAAGGGAGGAAGCCATGGAATTTCAACGCAAAAATCCGCTTACCGGCGAGACGGCGAGCACGGCCATAGCCATGAAGGCCGGAGATATTCCCGCCGTGGCGGAGCGCGCGGCGGCGGCCTTTCCCGAATGGGCCGCCATGGGCCCGAATGCGCGCCGGGCCGTGTTGATGAAGGCGGCGGCGGCGCTGGAAGCAAAAGCCGATGATTTTATTGAGGCGATGATGGGCGAAATCGGCGCGACCGAAGGCTGGGCGCGCTTCAATCTGATGCTCGCCGCCTCGATGGTGCGCGAGGCCGCGGCGATCACCACGCAAATCAGCGGCGAAGTCATTCCTTCCGACAAGCCGGGTTGTCTCGCTATGGCGTTGAAAGAACCGGTCGGCGTCATTCTGGGCATCGCGCCCTGGAATGCGCCGATCATTCTCGGCGTGCGCGCCATCGCCGTGCCGCTCGCCTGCGGCAACAGCGTCATCCTGAAGGCCTCCGAAAGCTGTCCGCGCACCCATGAACTGATCATTGAAGCGTTTGCGGAAGCCGGTTTTCCGGAAGGGGTGGTCAACGCCGTCACCAACGCGCCGGAGGACGCGGCAGAGGTCGTTGGTGCCCTGATCGATCATCCGGCCGTCAAGCGCATCAACTTCACCGGTTCGACTGCGGTGGGCAAGATCATCGCCAAACGCGCCGCCGAACATTTAAAGCCGGTGCTGCTGGAGCTTGGCGGCAAGGCGCCGCTGATCGTGCTCGAAGACGCCGATCTCGATGAAGCCGTAAAAGCAGCCGCCTTCGGCGCTTTCATGAACCAGGGCCAGATCTGCATGTCCACGGAGCGGATCATCGTCGTCGATGCGGTGGCGGATGAATTCGTCAAGAAATTTGCGGAGAAAGCGAAGTCGCTGGAAACGGGTGATCCCCGCGAGGGCAAGACGCCCCTTGGCGCCGTTGTGGATCAGAAAACGGTCGATAATGTAAACGCCCTTATCGAGGACGCCAGTTCCAAAGGCGCGCGCATTCTGACGGGCGGCGCGGCGGAAAATGTCCTGATGCCAGCGACCGTTGTCGACGGCGTGACTGCCGAAATGAATATTTATCGCGATGAAAGCTTCGGACCGGTTGTCGGCGTCATCCGCGCGAAAGACGAAGCGGACGCCATCCGCCTCGCCAATGATTCAGAATACGGACTTTCGGCGGCTGTTTTCACCCGCGATACGGCCCGTGGCCTGAAAGTCGCGCGCAAAATTCACTCCGGCATTTGCCATGTGAATGGGCCGACCGTTCATGACGAGGCGCAGATGCCCTTCGGCGGCGTCGGCGCGTCGGGTTACGGCCGCTTCGGCGGCAAGGCGGGGATCGACAGTTTCACGGAATTGCGCTGGGTTACGATCGAAACTGAAGCCGGGCATTTCCCGATCTAACGCCATTTGAAACCAGATGATGGAGATGCGTTGGTGATTGAGCGCGCCGAAGCAGCGGTGGCCGACCGGGAGGACCAGGCACGGGTTCCTATGATCTCTACAAACGAAAAAAGTGAGTGAAGGCCATGCCTCGGCCTGTTGACGATATTGGCATGCAAGCGCGCCTGCGTCCCGGAGCGCTCGCCGTTTCGGATCTGACATCGGATCGCCGCTGGACCTACGCCGAGTTAGATCAGGCCGTGGCGTGCTGCGCGGGCGCGCTTGCCGCTCGCGGCGTGACGGCGGGCGAACGCGTTGCGGCCCTGTCGAAGAACTGCGCCGAACTCGTCATGCTTCATCTTGCCTGCGCGCGCCTCGGGGCGATTTACGTTCCGCTCAACTGGCGCCTAGCCGTGCATGAACTCGAAGGCCTGATCGAGGATGCGGCGCCGGCGCTGCTTGTCGAGGGCGAGGGTCTTGAGAACGCAGTCTTCGACGGCCTTTCAGTCGGCGGCTTGCGCGACGAGATCGAGGCGGCGAAGCCCTATTGCGGCGGGGCCATCGATCGCGAAAAGCCATCGCTCATTCTTTACACCTCCGGCACATCGGGGAAACCGAAAGGAGCGCTTCTCAGCGAGCGCAATCTCGCTGAGACCGCGATCAACTTTTCCATTCTCGGCGCCGTCAATGAAGACAGCGTGTTTCTTTGCGATTCGCCGATGTTCCATATTATCGGTCTCGTCACAAATGTGCGGCCGCCGATGATGCGCGGGGGGACGCTGCTGATCTCCGACGGGTTCGTTCCCGGCCGCACGCTCGAGCGCCTTGGCGATCCGGCGCTAAAGGTGACGCATTATTTCGGCGTGCCGCAAATGGCGTCGGTGCTGCGGTCCGATCCCGCCTACGATCCCAAAAAGCTGAAGGGGCTGACAGCGCTCTTCACCGGCGGCGCGCCGCACCCGGCGGCGAATATTCGCGCATGGCTGGCCGACGGAATTCCCGTCGTCGACGGCTTCGGCATGAGCGAGGCCGGCACGGTTTTCGGCATGCCGCTCGACCTCGACGCCATCGACAAACACGCGGGCTCCGTCGGCGTCGCGACACCCCGCGTGAAGGCGCGCATTGTCGATGCAAATGGCGACGACATTCCCGTTGGAGAGTCTGGCGAGCTTCTTCTCAAGGGCGACAGCATCACGCAAGGCTATTGGCGCCGGGAAAAGGAGACCCAGGAGGCTTTCACCGATGACGGTTGGTTCCGGACCGGCGATATCGCGCGGATGAATGAAGAGGGATTTTTCTGGCTCGTCGACCGCCGCAAGGACATGTTCATTTCCGGCGGCGAGAATGTGTATCCCGCAGAGATCGAAGCCGTCGTCGCCGGCATCGCGGGCGTCAAGGAAGCGGCGGCGGTCGGGGTGGCGGACGACAGATGGGGCGAAGTCGGGCATCTGTTTTGGGTCGCCCATGACGGTGCGTCCGTTGAGCTTGCGGACATCGAGGAAGCTCTTCACGCCAATCTTGCGCGTTACAAGATTCCCAAACATTTCTCCCGCATTGATGCGCTGCCGCGCAACGGCGCCGGCAAGGTATTGAAAACCGTCCTGCGCGAGATGACCGCCGGGCAGGCGGAATAAGAAACTCTATCAAGAGGCCCGGCGGCTTTTGAGCCTGTATCGCCGTGGGGTGACCCCGCTCAAGCGCTTGAAGAAGCGGGAGAAATAGGCAGGATCCTGAAATCCCAGATCAAGACCGATCTGTGCGGCCGTCGCCTCGGTGTAATGAAGGTTGCGCTGCGCCTCGAGCAGCAGTCTCGCATTTACGATCGCCGCCGGCGATTGGCCGGTCACGCGCCTGATCGTGCGCGAGAGTTGCGACGGACTGACCGACAGCTCTTCGGCGTAACGGTCGATGCGCCAATGGTCGCGGAAACGCTTGTTGACGAGATCGCGGAATGCGGCGGCGAGGCGGGCGCCGTCAGGCGCTGTCGCGCCGCCATGCAATCGTTCCGGCGCATCGCGCAGCAAGAGAATGAGGAGCGCGCTTGTCAGGCTGTCGAGCATCATGCCGCGCCCTTCTCTTGCTTGTAGAAATTCATCATGGAGACTGGAGAACAGGACATTGACGCTGCGGTCTTTCACGGGCGTCAGGGCGAGTTTCGTCACGCCGAAACCGCTTTGTGCGAGCAGCCGCTGCAAGGGGGCGAAGGCGGCGGTTTCGAACAGGCGGGTTTCGATGGACAGAACCCAGCCAAGGGTCTCCCGCTCGAAGGCGAAGCCGTGAACGACGCCGTCCGGAATGCACAGGACGCTGGCGGGGCCGAGATCGATGCGGTCGTCTTCAAGGGTCGCCTCGGCGCCGCCCGACGCCACATAAATGAGTTGCCACATCTCGCGGTGGGAGTGGGGCGTGATGGTCCAGTCATAGAGCCGGGCCCGGGAGCGAATGTCCTCGATATGGACAAGCTCGAGTTCGGACTCGCCGGGAAGCTCGCCGTAAAGCGCGAAACGCGCCGGCTTGGCGAGAAGCGGTTGAGGGGACACGGTCATGCCCTGAAAGTACAAGAAAATAGCCGCTTCGTCCATTTATCGGGCGGTTCTGTGACCGTAATTTACAATTCGAAAATACGCCAAAACAGCGGAGGAAGCTCGCGATGAAGACGCAAGTTGCAATTATTGGATCGGGCCCGTCCGGGCTGATGCTTGGTCATCTTTTGCGCCAGGCCGGTCTGGACGCCGTGATCCTTGAGCGCCAGACGGAGGAGCATGTGCTCTCGCGCATACGCGCCGGCGTCCTCGAAACGGTCACCACCGACATTCTCGAAGATCTCGATATCGCCGACCGTATGAATACGGAAGGTCTGCCCCATGACGGTTTCAATCTTGCCGACGGAGAGCGCCTGATCCGTATCGATGTAAAAGGGCTTACTGGCAGTCATGTAATGGTTTACGGCCAGACGGAAGTCACCAAGGATCTTATCGATGCGGCGCCGTCGCGCGGTCTTGAGATCATTTGGGAAGCGGCGGATGTGGCGCTGCATGATGTGGAAAGCGACGCGCCCTATGTCACCTATAAAAAGGACGGGGCGGAACACCGCATCGATGCGCGCTTTATCGCTGGGTGCGACGGTTTTCACGGCCCCTCGCGCAAGGCCGTTCCCGACGCGATCGGCCGGCCCTTTGAAAAGGTCTATCCCTTCGGCTGGCTCGGCATTCTCGCAGACGTGCCGCCCTGCAATCACGAACTGATCTACGCCAATCACGAGCGCGGTTTCGCGTTGGCCTCCATGCGTTCCATGTCGCGCAGCCGCTACTACATTCAGGTCCCGCTGACTGAGAAAGTCGAGGACTGGCCTGATGATAAATTATGGGACGAGCTTTGCCGGCGCCTGCCGCCGGAAGCGGCGAAGAATGTGACAAGGGGCCCGGCTCTTGAAAAATCCATCGCCCCGCTTCGCTCCTATGTGTTCGAGCCCATGCGCCACGGGTCGCTTTTCCTCGCCGGAGATTCCGCGCATATCGTGCCTCCCACCGGCGCAAAGGGGCTTAATCTTGCTGCCTCGGATGTCCGCTATCTCTCGCGCGCCTTGATTTCCTGGTTCGAGAAGAACGACAACGACGCGGTGGCCGCCTATTCGGAAAAGGCGCTGGCGCGGGTCTGGAAATCAGAGCGTTTTTCCTGGCAGCTCACCATGCTGATGCACCGTTTTCCCGATGACGGTCCGTTCGACCGCCGGGTCCAGGTGGCGGAACTCGACTATATCGCAAGCTCGGAAGCCGCCCAGCGGACGATCGCTGAAAACTATATCGGATTGCCGTTATAGGATTGTTTTTATTGCACTATTTTTGACTTTCTTGGCGCCGCAGCGCTGCGGCGCAACAAAAATCGGCCAGCACTAGGCGGATTTTCACCGAAATCGGCTCTTACTCTATAAGGGGCGTGTATGCCGGCGGGAATGCCGGGCCGCGCCGAGGGCCGAAGACCGAGAAGACGTGCAAGATAAAGACGAAAATCCGCCGTCAGAACATGGGGTGCTCGCCAGCGCTTTTCTGCGCTATCGCGAGAGCCTGCGCCGTTACATTGCGCGCCTGACGATCCGGCCTGAAGATGTCGAAGACATCCTTCAGGACACCTTTGTCAGCGTGCATCGTCTGGAGAGTGCGGAAGGCATCCGCTCGCCCAAGTTTTATCTTTATGCGGTGGCGCGCCGCACCGCATACCGGGAATTGAAAAGGCAGGCGGCGCGTGTCGCGGATTCGATTGACGAGGCGATTGAAAAGGGGGACGAGCCCGCCGCCCAAATTGCGCCGCTCGACGAGGCGTTGGAGTCCCGGCGCTATTTCGAAACGCTGAGCGATGTGGTCGCGGAGTTGTCGCCGCAATGCCGGCAGGTCTTTGTTCTGCGCAAGGTCTTCGGTTTCTCGCATAAGGAGATATCCGCCGCCATGGGCATATCGATAAGCACCACGGAAAAATATCTGGCCCGCGCCATGGCCCGCTGTCTTCAGGACCATCGCCTCAGTGAATTTCGCGACGGCAAGGAAAGCGATAGCTGTTCGCAAGACGCGCCGGCGCAAAAACCGCAAAAACCCATGAATGAGTAGGGACATGTCTTCAGTTATCAAAATCGTGGACAGACAGACGGTGGACGCGGTCGCCGCATCCTGGCTCGCGCAACTGGACGGCGGCGACTTGTCCCCGGCGGATATGGCGGCCTTTCGCGAATGGCTGAACCGCAGCCCGGAACATCGGGAGACGCTGATCCGCATGGCGAGAGTGTGGTCCGGGCTGGATGCGGTCATTGAGGCGCGTCTTGAAAAAGCCTTCGCCGAAGCTGAGACGCAAACCTGCCGGCCGGGCGGCGTCACATCGGCCCTGGCGCGGCTTTATCCGGTGCGCACGTCGCTCACCGCCGCCGCGTCCCTGTTTCTTCTCGTGTTCAGCGCCTTCGTTGTCGCAACCGATCCGTTCGGTTTTTCCGCCTCATCGCAAAAAGTCGTCTATGCAGCGGCTATTGGCGAACAAAAAGAAATGCGGCTTGAAGACGGCAGCAATGTGCGTCTCAACACTGACAGCTCAATCGAAGTCGATTATTCAGACGAGGAAAGATCGGTCCGCCTGCTCGAGGGGGAGGCCTGGTTCGATGTCGCACACAACGCCAAGCGGCCCTTTGTGGTTTACGCCGGCGACGGTGCCGTGCGCGCAGTGGGCACCTCATTCGCGGTTCGAAAAAGAGAGAATATCGTCGATGTGACGGTCACCTCGGGCCGGGTCGTGCTTTCAAATCTGAAGCGCAGCGTGGATGACGAGCCGTCGCCTTATCCGCTTGCGACCCTTGAGGCGGGGCATCAGGCTTCGTTTGACGAGCGCGTGGAGTCTGTTGAAAGTCTTGACAGCGAAGAAATCGACCGCAAGCTTTCCTGGCGCGACGGGTATTTGCGTTTCGACGGCGAGCCATTATCGGAAGTCGTTAACGAGATCAGCCGATACACAAGGGTCTCCATCATTATAGACGACCCGGCGCTTCAGGACCTGAGGATTGGCGGGTATTTTCAGACGGGCGATGTCAACACCATGCTGGATATTCTCCGGCAGTCATTTGGCGTCGAACATGAATGGAAAGGAGAAGAAGAGGTAATTTTGGCGGCGGCGGAATAAGCGCAAAAAAATACAAAAAAATCCGTCAGACCTGTGGGGGATATTTTTTTCCAGGCGCTCTAACATAACGGGCCCGGCAATCGTTGCAAAAGACAACGGGATCGGGTCAAGGCAGGAAACGCATTTGAGGGGCATCAGGCAAAGCAGCGTTGCAGCACTGGTCGTTGTAATGGCTTCGGCAGGGCAACCGTCGACAGCGTCGGCGCGTGAAGATGCGCGCGCGGAAGAGGCTGTCTACCGCTTCGATATCGAAAAAACCAACGCTGCCGCCGCGCTGAATATGCTCGCCGAACAGGCGGGCGCTCCCATTTTGTTTCCTTACGACCGCGTCAAGTCGCTCGAGGCCAATGCCTTACATGCTGAATTGACGCTGGAAGAGGCGCTTCCCATGCTGCTTGCCGGCACGGGGCTGCGCGGATCGGTCAGCGAGCGAGGAGCGATCATCGTTTCGTTTGGGAAAGACAAAAATCAGGAGAGCGACACCGTGTCCAAAAAATCATCATTTCTTTTCACAGTCTCGGCGCTCGCTGCGTCGGCGTTTCTGCCGCAGGGCGCCAGCGCCCAGGAGGGCGAGGGAACAGCGGCGTCGAATGTCGACACGATTACCGTGACGGCCCGCCGGCGCGAAGAAAACCTGCAGGACACGCCTGTGTCGATCTCGGCGTTTTCCGAAGAATCGCTTGAGCGTCAGCAGATTGAGGGCACGGAAGATCTCGACATGATCACGCCGAACCTTCAGTTCACGAGCTACGGCCCGTTGACCGGCAACAACTCCGCGGCGCAGGTCTTCATCCGCGGCATCGGCCAGACCGACGCGACGTCGGCGGTCGATCCCGGCGTCGGCATCTATATGGACGACGTCTATCTCGGGAGGGCCGTGGGCGGCGCCATGGAATTCCGCGACATCGCCAATGTTCAGGTGCTGCGCGGGCCGCAAGGCACGCTCTTCGGCCGCAACACGATCGGCGGCGCGGTCCTCTTGACGACCAAGGACCCAGGAGACGAATTTGGCGGCGAGTTGAAGGCGCGCACGGGCACGGACGATCTTATTCAGGTCTTCGGCGGTCTCGATTTGCCGCTTTCCGATACGCTGGCGGCGCGCGTTTCGGGCGGCCTTAAAAAACGCGACGGCTATGTCACGCGGGTTTTCGACGGTCTCGATCTCGGCGATGACAACACCTACAATCTGAACGCCAAGGTCCGCTGGGAGCCGACCGACGCTTTCTCATTCGTCCTGAAAGCTGACTATGCTCACGAAGACGAGAATGGCTCTCCCTTCGTCTTTACGGACATCAATGAAGCGCAGGTGTTCCCGATCGCGGTTAGCGTCGGCGCCGGATGTCCCGGGGCAGTCTTCCCGCCGCCTCTTCCTGTGCCGAATATCGACGATCCGCGCTGCGCCAATGATTTCTATAATCTCGGCGAATTCACCAATGGCGGCAATGCGCCGGTCACCAGCACGCTCGAAAGCTGGGGCGTTTCCGGCAATGCGACCTGGGAAGTCAGCGACATCCTGACGTTGAAGTCGATCTCTTCCTATCGCCGTCTTGAATGGAAAGGTCTGCGCGACGCGGACAACACGCCGTTCAATATCCTGACCACCAATCTGGAAAGCGAAAGCAAGCAATTCAGCCAGGAAGTGCAGGCGCTCGTCGATCTCGATGCGGTGAGCGGCGTGATCGGCGGATATTATTTCGACGAGAATACCGACGACTTCACCCGCGTCCTGTTCTCGCCGCCGGCCCCGCCGATTCTCGCCGGCGCTCCGGGGCTGCTCGACGTGCAGCTTGTGGATCTCGGCACCAAGAGTTTTGCGTTCTTCACCGAGTGGAACTGGGACATCACCGAGCAGCTCGGCGTCAGCGGCGGCATTCGCTACACCGATGAAGAAAAGTCGATGCAGGCGACGATCTACAATGCCGGCATAGAGCCCATCGACTTCATGCCGACAACCTTGCCGACGACGGTGACGATGAATGGCGGCTCGCTGTTTATTTTCCCCGACGAATATACCGAAGATTTCTCCTCGGTTATCGGTTCGGCCTCGTTGCAATATCGCTGGAACGACAACTTCCTGACCTATTTTAGCTGGTCGCAAGGCTTCAAGAGCGGCGGCTTCAACGAGCGCTACAATGCGGCGACAGTCGATCTGTCGACGGGCATCGTGAACAACCAGCCGATCTCTTTCGATGAGGAGACGGCGAACACCTACGAGATCGGCTTCAAGTCGGATTTCGGCGGCGTCTTCCGCCTCAACGCATCGGGCTTCCGTACGAAGTATGACGATATCCAGCTTATTTATCGTCTGGGCATTGTGCCGTTGTTGTTCAACGCCGGCACGGCCACGATTTCCGGCTTCGAGGCGGAATTCACCTATGCGCCAAACCGCGACTTCATTGTGGATGGCAGCGTTGGCCATCTGCGCGATGAGTTCAAAGACTTCATCGCCGTCCCGCTGACGACGGCGACGGTGGGACCGGACAACTCCCTGCCGTTCACCCCGTCCTGGAGCGGTCATATCGGCGCGGCTTATACGCTGCGTCCGATGGACGGGATTGAGCTCACGCCGCGCGTCAATCTGGCGATCACGACCTCGCAGTTTTTCGATGCGGCGAATACGGTTGAAGTCGCGCAGAACGATACGGTGACGGTGCTCAATACCTCGGTCAAACTGGCCGCGCCGGAGCAGGGCTGGGCCCTGACCGTTGGTCTCCAGAACGCGACCGATGAGCTTTATCCGGTCGCCGGCAACGCTTCTCTCTCGACGTCGACCGGCTATGCGGAGAACATCTATGCGCGTCCTCGCAACTGGTTTGTGGAACTGAGCTACGACTTCTAGGAGCTTTCCTCAGTCTAAAAATGAGCGTCCGCCCTTTAAAAGGGGCGGCCGCTTTTTTAGGTTCATTAGCAGTAGTGCCGTCAGTATTCAGCACAAGGATGATTTGGCATCTTCACGCTTTAAGCGCGAGCGCTTTCCCGCCCTTTGTCATGACCGCGCCCAGTCCCGTGACAAAGGCGATGATCCAGACCAGCCCGCCCAATATGGGAATGATTGAGAGCAGCGCGAGGAGAATGACGGCGAGCGCCGACCAAAGGATGCGGGCGAAAGCGCCTGGCGGTGTGGCGTCTTTGGACATCGCCCGGCGCGCCTGCATGCCCGCGAAATAAGCGAAAGCAGCGATGGCGAGGGGCCCTGCGGCGGCAAAGATCACAGCAATGAGAAGGGCGAGCGGAATGCCGAAAATAGTGGCGAAAAGAAAGACGATCACAACCGGTCCGGCGATGGAAATAAGGAAGCCGATACCGAGCATGGAGAACGGTTTCTCCCGGATCGTATCGCTCGCGCTGTTCATCAAGGCCGGCAAAGCAAGCGCAATGACAATCACGAGCAAGGCGATGCCGATCAAAAAAGCGAGCGCGAACACTGCGGCGGCGGCTGCTGCTTTCACGCCCCATGCTTCAAGGTCGGGTCTTGCCGGACGCTCAAGCTTGATGATTTCGCCGGACACGACGGCAGCGGGATCAATTTCGATTTTGCCGGACCGGTGGCGCAAATCGCCTCCGATCCGGGCGTTTGGTCCGATAAAGATCTCCTCGCCCACGATATGAGCGTCTTTTCCAATTTCACTGTTAAGGCGCACGCTGGCGCCGGCGGCGCGAAGCTCGCCCCCGATGGGCGCGTCAATGGTGAGATCCCCGCCTGAAAGAACCGCTGAACCGTCGACCCGAAAATCCGCTCTTACATTAAGATCGCCCGCTGCGGCGACGAGATCGTCCGTGACCACGGCGTCGATGAGATCGACATCGCCCCCCGCCAGGATGAAATCGTGAAAGCCGGATTTGGTGACGGTTATGTCGCCGCCCGCGGCGATCATGTGATCGGCTTGTGCGCCGTTTATTGAAATCTCTCCGCCGGCTGCGAATATGTCGTCCGATGATTTCGCCGATACGGAAAGCTCGCCAGCCGCGAGAAACACCATGTCGTCGGTTACGTCGCTGGCGTCGAGCTGTTCGCCGGAGCGGGTCGCCATCTGCGCGAACAAAGCGCCCGTTGCGAAAAGCAGGGCGGCCAGAAGCAGGAAGAAGATGATGAGTCTTGTGCGTTTTCTTTCGGCGGCGGTCATAGACGCTCCCCTTTCTTGTCCGTGAGGATCACAGTCGTTGTAGGAAACGCTACTTGCCTAGTCTGCCCCAGTAAAAGGCCCATGTTGTTGACATGGATCAAAAGCCGCTCTGTCCTGCGAAGTGGCCAAAGCAGCTGATCGCTTGAATGCCGCATGTTTCGTTATGAGAAGATTCAAATCATCATAGGATTGGGTTTCCATCACCAGGGGAGAGCGATGCGAAAACCGTTTAATCCGCTGCAGGCCCTGATCCTGAAAGCCTTTACCGAAGGCCTGTTCCATGACGCCGAGATGGCGATCTCCTCCGATCAGGTGGTCGCGAACATCCAGCGCCAGTTCGCCATGATCGAAGGCAGGAAACCGGGCGAGATCGGGCTCATTCTCTATGTTCTTTGTATAGTGCTGGGTGGGCCGTTCTTCCTGATGGCCGGGCCTGAGGGTCGCGCCCGGCGGATCGAAAACCGCCTGCAGCGCACGCAAAACGACATGCTGCAGGATCTCGCGCGCATCCGTTCTATCATCTATGCGGGCTATTACGGCCATTGGGAGGGCGTCAGCGAAGACGACAACCGCAAGAACCCTGTCTTGCAACAGATCGGTTATACGCTGCCCGCTCACCGCACGCGCGGGCCCGGCGAAACGCCGGTGACCTATTTCCCGGGCCGCGATCTGAAGCACAGCGATATTCTGGCGCCGGACCAGATTCCGGAAGCGGCCGATGTCATTGTCATCGGCTCTGGCGCGGGCGGCGCCGTCGCCGCGGCGACGCTCGCCGGACATGGCCATGAGGTGTTGATCGTTGAGGCGGGGCCGCATTATCCGTCCGGACGCATCACCCATGAAGAGCGCCGCATGACCGCGCGCCTCTTTATCGATGGCGGCATCCAGACAAGCCGCGATAACGATATCGTCGTGTTCCAGGGACGCTGCGTCGGCGGGTCGACGGTGATCAATAACGGCATCTGCCTGCGCGTGAAGCAGGACAAACTCACCCATCCGCATGCCGAGGATGTTTTCGCGAGCTGGGCGGCGCTTGGCGCGCCGGTGGACGAGGCGCGGTTCATTCAATCCTATGAAAAAGTGGAAGAGCGTCTCGGCATCGAACCGGCGATCGAGCAGAGCGGACGCCATAACGGGTCGCATTTGCTGCGCGGCTGGGCCGATCACGCGGCGTCTTCCGGCGACCAGAAGGATCACCAGTCGCCAGCGACCTGGTTCAGCAAGAATTACGGACCCCGCGCCGACGGGGCGGCCTGCGCCTATTGCGGCTATTGCAATACCGGCTGCCCCTATGGCCGCAAACACGGCATGGCGCAGTCCTATCTCCTCGACGCGCGCGAGCATGGCGCCAATATTCTGGCGGAGGCGCAGGTGCGCCGGATCGTCTGGAAGGACGGCAATGCGCCGCGCAGCGCCAGCGGCGTCGAGGTCTGTCTTGCGGATGGTAGCCGCCGCGTCATCACGGCGCGCAAGGGCGTGGTGGTCGCCGCCGGCGCGCTCGCCTCCAGCCGCATTCTGGACAAAAGCGGGATCAGGAACACCGGAACCGGCATCTCTCTTAACATCGCCTGTCCCGTTGTCGCGTGGATGCCTGACGGGGCGCCGCTGCACGCCTGGAATGAAGACCAGATGACCACCTATGTGGACCGGGGCGACTTCCTTCTGGAATCCCATTTCCAGCCGCCCATGAGCATGTCAACGCTGATGCCCGGCTGGTTCGGCGAACATGCGCGACGCATGAAGAATTATAATCATCTTGCTTCCGCCGGGGTTCTCATTCCCGCCGACCGTCAGGGGCGGCTGAAGGGCGGTCGTCTGAGGTTCAAGCTGCGCGACGATGTGGAGCTGCCGCTTTTGCGCCGGGCGCTCGCCGCGCTGTCGCGCGTTCATTTCGCCGCCGGCGCCAGGGAGGTCTATCCGGCGGTGGCGCGCGGCCATGCGCTGCGCCCCGGCGACGATATTGACGGCTATTTCGAGCAGGCGATCCGCGAGGCCGATGACGTCACGCTCTCCAGTTCGCACCCCCATGGCGGCAATGGCCGCAATGCCGATCCGGCCAAGGGCGTCGTCGATCTCGATTGCCGCGTGCATGAAACCGACAATGTGCTCGTCACCGACGCCAGCGTCTTCCCGAGTTGCATCCGTGTCAATGCGCAGCTCACCACCATGGCCATGGCGCATTATGCGACGGCCGGCGATCCGTTTGCGCTAAGCGCATAGTCGCGCTGGGGGTTGCGAATTGTGGACGTCAAAGCATTATGAGAACTAGGTGAGGAATTGACCTCTAATGGAAAGACCTAGTTATCAATCCTTGATTCCGCGTGAGAGTGAATCAAAGGAAATATACGCCAAACGTCTGGAAGATGACGGACACGAAGAAATGTTCATCCGAAAGGCGCTCGGTCATCATTTCCGAATGCAGCTTGATGCATTTGGAGAATTTTTTGAACCTTTTGAAAAGGCACGCTTGCGGCACATCGATTCGCTTTTGGAAATCGATCCAAACCGGACCGACTACTCGCTTGCTCGCAAGGTAAGTAAGGATCTTGGGATATCGATGGAACGCGGCGAACATTGGGTAAAGTTGTATAGGGCGAAGAACTTGGCCCGATGAATTTTTATGACTGTTGGAGACTTAACTCATGACCCCAGAAACGCGCCGCGCGATTGAAGCCGACTGCACGCGCCTTATCAATCACTACGCCAATCTGACCGACGCCCATGACTGGGAGGCGATTGTCGCGCTCTACACCGAAGACGGGCTGATGACGCGTCCGACGGCGCCGGACGCGCCCATTGTCGGGCGCAAGGCGCTGATGGAGGCCTTCACCGCGCGCCCGCCGCGCATTTCGCGCCATGTCTGCGCCAATATCGTGGTTGAGGTGACAAGCGAGACGGAAGCCTCGGCCTTCAGCGTCATTCTGCTGTTTACGGGAAAAGAAGCCGACGACGGCGGCCTGCCCATCAAGGGCGAGGGCGGGCCGCTGGTCGGGACCTATCACGACAAGTTCAAAAAGACGGATGAAGGCTGGCGCTTCGCGGAGCGCCGCGGCGGTTTGTGCTTCCGGCCGTAACGCATCCCGTCATCCCGGAAGCCAATTTGATCCAAATCTCTGATTTGGCTTCAAATTGCGCTATCCGGGGCCTCATTCCAAAGCAGTGAAAGTGTTCGTGCGGAGATCCCGGCTCTAACACTCGCTTGCCAAAAGCTGACGGTTTTGGGCTCGTGTAACGGCCGGGATGACGCTGACCGGGTTTACTTGCGATCGAACTCCGAGGGCTGGTTGGCGAACATTTTCTTCGCCGCGGGGCGCTCATTGATACGGCCCAGCCAGTCGATAATGGCGGGCGTGTCTTTTTCGTTCACGAATTCCGGGAACCCCTGATCCATGCGGTTCGCAATGGCGAAGTTGCAGATATCGGCGAGCGTGTACTGATCGCAGGCGAGCCATTGGCTCTCTTTGAGGCGCGCTTCGAGTTTTTTCACCGAATGGCCGATCTTGCGCATTTCCTCGTCGAGCATGTCCTGCGGGAAGCCTTCGCGCGCGCGGCGCCATTTCACTTTCTGTTCGTGGATTGGCACCTTGTCGACCATCGCTTCGAATTCTTCGTCGGAGAGATGTTTCACCATATTGCCGACCATGCGGTGCCAGCCGATGGTGGAAACGCACCAGCAGAAATATTCATCGACCCATTTCGTCCAGATGCGCATCTGCGCGCGCTCGAAATTGTCGGCGGGGCGCAAGGGATTCTGGTCCGGAAACTCGTCTTCGAGATATTCGCAGATCACTGTCGATTCGGTGATGATTTTGCCGTTGTGTTCCAGCGCCGGCACCTGGCCGTTGGGATTGAGCTTTTTGTACCAGTCCGAATGATGCTCGAATTTCGCCGGGTTCAAAAAGACGCTCTCGAACTCAAGCTCTTTTTCATAAAGCGCGAGCAAGGGTTTCAGCGAATTGGCGCCGGGGCCGAAGCTGTAGAGTTTCAAGGCCGTTTCTCCTGATGGGCTGTTTTTGTTGTCTGGAGCCTATCCGAAGCTTCGCGGCGGGAACCGCCGTCAGAAGAAGTAAATTCCCCGAATTTTACGAATACCGGCGATAGCAAGGCGCTGAGTAGCGCAATGCTAATTGAGATAACGCTTTGGTTTGAGGTTTCACCCTCTCCCGCTGGCGGGAGAGGGTGGCAAGCAAGGCCGAAAAGGCTGCGCTTGCCGGGTGAGGGTGGATAGCGTCACGGCTGGCGAAAGCTGTTTCAAATGCTTGGGAGGGCCACCCTCACCCCCGGCCCCTCTCCCGCCCAGCGGGAGAGGGGAGAGTTTAAAAATACGATCAAAAGAAACGCCGCCGGGAATGGAGAAACCCGGCGGCGCTTCAGATCGCGGGAGCGTTCCCTCCCTGTAAAAGAACTTAGCTGGCTGCTGCGAACTGGTTCATTGTATTGTCTTTACCGCCCGCTTTCAGCGCCGCTTCGCCCGCGAAATACTCCTTGTGATCGTCGCCAATGTCCGAGCCCGCCATGTTCTGGTGTTTGACGCAGGCGACGCCTTGGCGAATTTCTTCACGCTGGACGTTTTTGACATAGCCCAGCATGGCTTCCTCGCCGAAATAGCGCTTGGCGAGATTGTCGGTGGACAGCGCCGCCGTGTGATAGGTCGGCAGCGTGATGAGGTGATGGAAGATGCCGGCGCGTTTCGAGCCGTCGCGCTGGAAGGACTGGATGCGCTTGTCCGCTTCGAGCGCAAGTTCCGTGTCGTCATAATCGACGCTCATCAGCTTGTCGCGGTTATAGGCGGAAACGTCCTTGCCTTCCTTCGCCCAAGCGTCGAACACCTGCTGGCGGAAGTTCAGCGTCCAGTTGAAGCTCGGCGAATTGTTGTAGACGAGCTTGGCGTTCGGGATGACCTCGCGGATGCGGTCGACCATGCCTGCGATCTGTTCCACATGCGGCTTTTCGGTTTCGATCCAGAGAAGATCGGCGCCGTGTTGCAGAGACGTGATGCAGTCGAGGACGCAGCGGTCTTCGCCCGTGCCCTTGCGGAACTGGAAGAGGTTCGAACGCAGGCGCTTCGGACGCATCAGCTTGCCGTCGCGGGTGATGACCACGTCGCCATTGTTGATCTCATTCGCCGCGACCTCTTCGCAATCGAGGAAGGAATTGTATTGGTCGCCAAGGTCGCCGGGTTCGGCGCTATAGGCGATCTGTTTCGTCAGGCCCGCGCCGAGGCTATCCGTGCGCGCAACGATCACGCCGTCATCGACGCCGAGTTCGAGGAAGGCGTAGCGGCAGGCGCGGATCTTCGCGAGGAAGTCTTCATGCGGGACCGTCACTTTGCCGTCCTGGTGGCCGCACTGTTTTTCGTCCGAGACCTGGTTTTCGATCTGCAGCGCGCAGGCGCCGGCCTCGATCATTTTCTTCGCGAGGAGATAGGTCGCCTCGGCGTTGCCGAAACCGGCGTCGATGTCGGCGATGATCGGAACCACATGGGTCTGGAAATTATCGATTTTGTTGAGGATCTGTTTTTCCGCAACCTGATCGCCGGTCTCGCGCGCCTTGTCGAGATCGCGGAAGAGACCGCCGAGCTCGCGTGCATCGGCCTGTTTCAGGAAGGTGTAGAGCTCCTCGATCAGCGCCGGCACGGAGGTTTTCTCGTGCATGGACTGGTCGGGCAGGGGGCCGAATTCGGAGCGCAGCGCCGCGACCATCCAGCCGGAAAGGTAGAGATAGCGGCCCTTGGTTTCGCCGAAATGCTTCTTGATGGCGATCATCTTCTGCTGGCCGATAAAGCCGTGCCAGCAGCCCAGCGACTGGGTGTAGTTGGCGGGGTCGGCGTCATAGGCCGCCATGTCCTCGCGCATGATTTTCGCCGTGTAGCGGGCGATATCTAGGCCGGTGCGGAAGCGGTTCTGGAGGCGCATCCGGGCGACGGATTCGGCGTCGATGCCGTTCCAGCCATCCTGGGCCTCGATGATGCTGGCGGCGGTGTTTAAATTCTCCAGATAGGACATGAGAGTACCCTTTTGATTCACTTGACTGTTTCAGCTCAGCGTCAGGCCTGGCCCGCACCGTTGGTTGTGAAGGTAGAGAGGCTCAAAGGGTTTGTGCAGACGCGAAAAAGTCTTATTGTCAAACTTTACAGATTTTTGCTGTAATGATGTAAAGTATGAACTTGTAAGGAATTCCAATGGCGAAAGATCGCGCTGCTTTCATGGGCCCGCGCCTGCGCCGCCTGAGGCGCGAGATGGGGCTGACCCAGGCGGTGATGGCCGAGGACCTCGGCGTCTCGCCGTCCTATATCGCGCTCATGGAGCGCAATCAGCGGCCCATGACGGCCGAGATGCTGCTGAAGCTCGCCCAGACCTATCAGCTCGATGTGGCGTCCTTGGCGGGCGAGCGGGGAGAGGAGTTTGCGGCGCGCCTCGATGGCGTCATGCGCGACCCGCTTTTCACCGATCTCGAACTGGCGGCCATGGATGTGGAGGATGTGTCGCGCTCCTATCCGGCGGTCGCCGAAGCGGTTATTCGTCTGTATACAGCTTATCGCGACGGACAGCTTGCGCTCGCCGACCGCAGCGGAGAGGGGCATGACGCGCCGGACCCCGTCGCCGAAGCGCGGCGGTTTCTGTCGGCGCGGCGGAACTCCTTTCCGGCGATTGACGATCATGCGGAACGGATCGCCGCAGAGATTGGCGGCGCCGATAATTTCGCGGTCTATTTCAAGGAAAAGCACAAGCTCGGCGTTCGTCGTCTGCCGCCAGACATCATGATAGGGGCCGTGCGCAGGCTCGATCGGCACCGCGGCGAGATTGCGCTCGATGAAACCCTCGACCGCGCCAGCCAGACTTTTCAGCTTGCGTTGCAGATCGCCTATCTAGACATGCGCGAAACCCTAGACGCCGCGCTGGCCGAAGGCGGGTTTACCTCGGAAAACAGCGAGCGCCTCGCGCGCCGGGCGCTGGCGAGTTATGCCGCCGGGGCGCTGATGATGCCTTACCGCGCCTTTGTCAAAGCCGCGGAGCGCCGCAAATACGATATCGAAGCCCTGTCGCGCCAATTCGGCGCCAGCTTCGAACAGATCGCCCATCGCCTCACGACGCTGCAACAGCCGGGACAGGAGGGCGTCCCGTTTTTCTTCATCCGCGTCGATGCGGCGGGCAATGTCTCGAAGCGGCTCGACGGCGCGGGGTTTCCCTTCGCGCGTCATGGCGGGTCATGTCCCTTGTGGTCCTTGCATCAGGCGTTCACGCGGCCGCGTGAGATCATCACCGAATGGGTGGAGCTTCCCGACGGCGAAAAATATTTCACCATCGTCCGCACGGTGACGGCGGGCGGCGGCGCCTGGGGCGCGCCGCGCATTGAACGCGCGGTCGCGCTCGGCTGCGCCGCGAAACACGCGCATCGTTTGATCTATACGCAAGGCCAGGATCTGAAATCCGTAAAGCCGACGCCCATCGGCGTTGCGTGCCGCCTATGTCACCGCATCGAATGCGCCGCCCGCGCCGAGCCGCCCATCGGACGGCAGGTTCTGCCCGATGATTATCGCCGGACGATTGCGCCGTTCGGGTTTTCGGATCGGTGAGGCTTTCCTAAGCGACAGCGCCGTGCGTGAAGGCTTTACTTGAAAATTTTATCTTCTAGCTTGCTGGAGATGCAAGAATTCGAGATCATTTGGCAAAAAAAATTCAAAGACACTCCGCCTGTTGGTTATCGCCTGCGGGAGCAATTTTATGACAGATGGCTCAGATTCCATTCTCTACCAAAATCAAAACGGTATCCTAGCACCGATGAAGAACGTTCAGTTCTTTTAAGCCGCGCGAACACACTTGTCGGTAAGATGTTTAGGCGCGAGGAAGCCTTTTGGCTGATCTCCAGTCGGCCAGATTATGACGAAAGTAAAATACCGCTCGATCCACACCCGTTTACGGTAGAGAGTCGAGACTTGCCCAAAGCTTTTAGCTGGGAGGATCTTCGGGAAGATCCAGAAGATAGGTTACAATGGTCATCTTATGCGAAACTGCTTACATGGCGACCAGGCTTGTTTGATGATGTTTTCCTCAAAATTGCAGATGGTGAGGAATTTGCAATCGTATTCGCATCATCGGATATGACGTCACTTCTAGCGCCCTATGATGGCGGCTTTGATCTTATATTACCGAATGTCGAAAGTGTCTCAGAGCTGACGAATGAGTTCAGAACCTGGCTTTCTGATAGAGGTGATGGGCTTTGAATTACTGAACCGCCTTCGCTTTTTTCCGCCACTGCGTCAGCAGGAACTCGGTGTAACCATTCGCCTGTTCTGCGCCTTTGAAGACGAGATCGCAGGCGGCCTTGAACGCCGGCCCGTCGAAATTTGGGGCCATGGGCGTGTAATTCGGATCGGCCTCGTTCTGTTTGTCGACGACAGCGGCCATGCGCTTCATCGCCTCCATCACCTGATTTTCGGTGAGAAGCCCATGCATCAGCCAGTTGGCGATATGTTGGGAGGAAATGCGCAAGGTGGCGCGGTCTTCCATCAGGCCCACATCATGAATATCCGGCACTTTCGAACAACCGACGCCCTGATCGACCCAGCGCACCACATAGCCGAGAATGCCTTGCGCATTGTTGTCGAGCTCCTCGCGGATTTCATCTTCCGAGAAATTGACGCCGTCCGCCAAGGGCGGCGTCAGCAGCTTGTCGAGATCGCCGGTCGCCTTGCCTTTCAGCTCTTCCTGACGCGCGAAAACATCGACCTCGTGATAATGCATGGCGTGAAGCGCCGCGGCAGTGGGCGAGGGCGTCCAGGCGGTCGTCGCGCCGGCTTTCGGATGGCCGATTTTCTGTTCGATCATCGCCGCCATCATGTCGGGCGCCGCCCACATGCCCTTGCCGATCTGCGCGCGGCCGGCGAGCCCGCATGCAAGACCGATGCCCACATTGCGCGCTTCATAGGCCTTGATCCATACGGAATCTTTCACCGCGTTTTTGCGGATGACAGGCCCACCCTGCATGATCGTGTGGATTTCATCGCCGGTGCGGTCGAGGAAACCGGTGTTGATGAAGACAAGGCGCTCGCGCGCGGCGTGAATGCAGGCGGCGAGATTGGCGGAGGTGCGCTTTTCCTCGTCCATGACGCCGATTTTCAGGGTGTTCTTCGCCATGCCGAGCATTTCTTCGACGCGGGTAAAAAGTTCGCAGGCGAAAGCGACTTCCTCTGGCCCGTGCAGCTTCGGCTTGACGATATAGACCGAGCCTGCGCGCGAATTCATGCGCTTACCCTTGAGATCGTGAAGCGCGATCAGCGACGTCACCGCCGCATCCATGATGGTTTCCGGAATCTCATCGCCATTCGCGTCGCGGATGATATCTGTATACATGTGGTGGCCAACATTACGCACCAGCATCATCGAGCGGCCATGGAGAGTGAACGACTTTCCTTCCGGTGAAACATAGTCACGGTCCGGATTGAGCTTGCGCGTCATCATCTCGCCGTTCTTTTCGAACGTGTCCTCAAGGTCGTCCTTCATCAGGCCGAGCCAGTTGCGGTAGACATTGACCTTGTCTTCCGCATCGACCGCCGCAACGGAGTCCTCGCAATCCATGATGGTGGAGACGGCCGCTTCGGTGATGACGTCGGCCACCCCCGCCTTGTCGGTCTTGCCGATGGGGCTTTCGGGATCGATGACGATTTCGAGATGCAGGCCGTTGTTTTTGATAAGGATCGCTTCAGGCTTTTCGGGCGTGCCGCGAAAGCCGGCGAATTTCTCCGGCTGTTTCAGCGCGGCGGCGCCGGCTTCCGTTTCCACGACAAGCGCGCCGTTGTTGACGCGATAGCCTGTTGTGTCGGCATGGGAGCCTTTCTCCAGGGGCGCCGCGAGATCGAGCAGCGCGCGGGCCCGCGCGATGACTTTTTCGCCGCGCTTCGGGTTGTAGCCTTTGCCTTTTTCCGCGCCGTCCGTTTCGGGAATTGCGTCCGTGCCGTAAAGCGCGTCATAGAGCGAGCCCCAGCGGGCATTGGCGGCGTTCAGCGCATAGCGGGCGTTCGAGACAGGCACCACAAGCTGCGGGCCCGCAACGGCGCGCAGTTCCTCGTCCACATTGGCGGTGGAGATTTCAAAAGGCGCTGGTTCAGGAACCAGATAGCCGATTTCTTTCAGGAAAGCGGTATGTTCGGCGACGTTGTATTTTCCCTTGTTCGCGCGAAACCAGTCGTCGATTTTCGCCTGCAGCGCGTTGCGGTTTTCGAGCAACTCCCGGTTTCGCGGCCCGAGATCAGCGACGATCTTGGCGAAACCGTTCCAGAAATCATCGGCGATCACGCCGGTTCCCGGCAGCGCTTCATTCTCGATGAAAGCGGCGAGTTCAGGGGCGATGGTCAATTGCAAGCGGTTCGTCATGATAATTTCCTGTCGGCTACGGGAGGCTACCAATAGGCATTCAGCCGCGAAATGGAATAGGCGGAGGCGCCATCCCTTGTCATTTCTGCTAACAGTCTCATAAGACGTGAACGGGACAGGACGATTTTTCATGGGCATGGAACGCATTGTGATTATCGGCGCGGGGCAGGCGGGGGCGCAGGCCGCCGTCTCCCTGCGTCAGGGCGGCTATAAAGGCGCGATCACAATGATCGGCGCCGAGGAAGCGCCGCCTTATCAGCGCCCGCCCTTGTCGAAAGCCTATTTGAAAAGCGAGCTGGAGGAACCGCGGCTCTATCTGCGGCCGGCGGAATTTTATGAAGCCCAGAAAATTGAGCTGCATCTCGGCGTCAGGGCGACCGGCATCGACCGCAGGGCGAAGATCGTCTCCACCGATGACGGCGGAGCGCATTCCTATGATGTTCTGCTGATTGCTACCGGCGCGCCGCCGCGACAGATCACGGCGCCGGGCGCCGATCTTCGCGGCGTTCACTATCTACGGACGCTGGCCGATTCCGATTCGCTAAAGCCCATGCTTTCCGCGCCGGGTCGCGTCGTCATTGTCGGCGCCGGTTATATCGGGCTTGAGGTCGCCGCCGTCGCGCGTCAGGCGGGCCGTGAGGTGACGGTGCTGGAAATGGCGCCCCGGGTTCTGGCGCGCGTCGCCAGCGAGCCGGTGTCGGAATTCTATCAGACGCTTCACCGAAATAACAGCGTGGACTTGCGTCTGGGCGCTGCCTTCGCTGCGTTTGAGGGCGAGGGCCGCCTTCATGCTGCGCGGCTGAAGGACGGCGACGTGATCGACTGCGAAACCGCGCTGGTGGGGATCGGCGCCGCGCCGGAGGTCACGCTCGCGAAAGAGTCGGGGCTTGAGATCGATAACGGCGTTGTCGTCGATGAATATGCGCGCACGTCCGACCCGGCGATTTTCGCGGCGGGCGACTGCACCAATTTTCCGTCGCCGCGTTACGGACGGCGCATGCGGCTTGAGTCGGTGCCGAACGCTATCGAACAGGCAAAAGTCTCGGCGGCGAACATGCTCGGCGGCGAAGTGGTTTACGATGCGTTGCCCTGGTTCTGGTCGGATCAGTATGACGTGAAACTGCAGACTGTTGGCCTCAGTGAAGGCTATGATGATTTGATCGTGCGCGGCGATCCGGCGGAGAAGAAATTCGCCGTCTGGTATCTGAAAGACGGTAAGGCGCTCGCCGTCGATGCGATCAACGATCCGGCGTCCTTCGCCATGGGCAAGAAGCTGATTATGTCGGGCGCCGCGCTCGATCCGGTGACGCTTGCAGATGCGTCAATAGATTTGAAGACGTTAGTCTAGAGCCTCTTGTCTTCACTCCTTTTCATTCCTGTCATCCCGGAAAACGCCGAAGGCGTTTGTCCGGGATCTCTGTGTGTTCTTTTCTAACGGAGATCCCGGCTCTCCGCTTCCCTTCGGCCAGGATGACGATCCACTTAATCGTAAAGAACGCCGGGCAGCCATGTGGCGATCTGAGGCCACAGCGCAATGACGCCCAGCGCCAGCATCTGGATGGCGATATAGGGAATGGCGCCGTTATAGATGTGCGCGGTTTTGACCTCGGGCGGGGCGACTCCGCGTAGATAGAAGAGGGCGAAACCGAATGGCGGCGTCAGAAACGACGTCTGCAGATTGATCGCCATCATCACGCCGAGCCAGACGGGATCGAGCCCCATGGCGAGGAGCGGCGGCCCGACCAGCGGCACGACCACCAGCGTGATCTCGATGAAATCGAGAAAGAAGCCCAGAATGAACATCACAATCATGACGGTGAGAACCGCGCCGACCACGCCGCCCGGCGTCGCCGCCAGTGCGCGATGCACCGTGTCGTCGCCGCCGAGGCCGCGGAAGACAAGGGAGAATAAAGCGGCGCCGATGAGGATCGTAAACACCATGGTCGTCACTCGCGCTGTCTGATCGAAGATCGGCGCCATCGCCTTTTCCCTGTGCAACTGGAAAAGACTGGCGATGACGCCCCATGGGGTGAGCGCGAAGAACAGAAAGGCGGCGACAATCGCAATGCTCTCCGTCGCCGAGATGCTGTCGCGGCCGAGACGGAGATCGACCATGGCCGTGAGAACCAGCAGAGAGATGATCGCGCCGGCGGAAACGATGACAGCGATCTTTCCGGCGAAAAGCGAGTCTTTCGGCGCCAATCGCATGCCGGCGATGAGGAGCGCGCCGATGGCGCCGACGCTGGCCGCTTCCGTGGGGGTGGCGACGCCGGCGAGGATCGATCCCAGCACGGCAATGATGAGAATGAGCGGCGGGGGCAGGGTCTTCATGGCGGCGAGCCATACTTCGCGCGTGCTCCCGAGTTCCGCCGCCGGGATCGCCGGCGCCTTTCGCGGCGTCGTCAGCGCGACAAAGAGTTGCCAGCAGATGTAAAAGCCCACCAGCATCAGGCCCGGAAACAGCGCGCCAGCGAAGAGGTGGCCAACGGAGACCGTCTCCGGTGACATGATGCCCTGCTGCAATTGGGCGCGCTGATAGGCGTTGGAGATAACGTCGCCGAGCAGGATCAAGACGATCGAGGGCGGGATGATCTGGCCGAGCGTGCCCGCCGCAGCGATCGACCCTGATGCAAAAGCCGGATCGTAGCCGCGCCGGAGCATGGTGGGCAGGCTTAGCAATCCCATGGTCACGACCGTGGCGCCGACAATGCCGGTCGAGGCGGCGAGCAACATGCCGACAATGGTTACGGAAAGACCAAGCCCGCCAGGCAGGGAGCCGAAAAGCTTCGCCATTTCATCGAGCAGCTCTTCGGCGATTTTCGACTTCTCCAGAATGACGCCCATAAGAATGAACATGGGCACCGCGATGAGCGTTGTGTTGGACACCGCGCCAAAGACTCGCTGCGGGAAAGGTATGAGATAGGAGATGTCGAAGACGCCGAACATCAGGCCAATAACGGCGAAGACCAGCGCCGTGCCGGCCAGGCTGAACGCCACCGGATAGCCCATCATCAGCACAGCACACAGGGCGATCACCATGAAAATGTCGAGCCAGCCCGCGAATGTGCATGCGCAGAAGGCGACATTGCCGATCTCAAATTCCATCAGCCGCGCTCCTTCAGGGTCGCGACGGCGCGTGCGGCGATGACGAAACCCGCCATCAGCAAGAGCACGGCGAATGCCGGGATGAAGGACTTCAGAATGAACAGCGCCTGAATGCCCGACGATTCGTTTGAGCCTTCCCCGACCGCCCATGACCGCGCCACGTAAGGCGACGCTGTCCAGATCAGGAGCAGGCAGACCGGAATTAGAAGAAGATAGGTCCCTAGGAGATCGACAATGGCTTTGCGCCGTGGTGACGCCTCTCGATAAAAAATATCGACGCGCACATGATCGTCAGTGAGCAGCGCATAACCGCCGGCGAGCAGGAACACCGCGCCATGCATATAGGTGATCGATTCCTGCATGAAGATGTAATTGAGGCCGAAAGCATAACGCAGGATCACGACTCCAAACTGGATCAGCGCCATGGCGAGCAGGAGCCAGATGACGGCGCGGCCCGCCACGCGCGCGATAACTTCAAAAAAGCCGGACAGATACCATGTTGCTTTCTTGGAACCGATCATGGCGATTATCGAGGCCGTCAGCGCGAACAATGCACCGAACCACGCAATTTTTGTCGTCGCAGGCATGAGCGCCAGTATTGGCGTCAGCCGCACAAACAGAACGCCGGCGAGAACTGTTGCGGCGACAATTGCAACCCAACTCAGGAACGGGCGCTTTTCCGTGAAAAGCAAGGCGAGGGGCAAAAACAGGAGCGGGAACATGACGCCCGCCGCCGCCCAGTTGAGAATATCGCCTGCTATTTCGAGCATGGCTTAAAGATTGAACGCTTTCCGGCGCGCCGCCATATAGGCTTCGTCGGAGATGCGGCTCCATTCCATGGAGCGGGCGAGGGAGTCGCGGAAGCTGTTATAAATGCGGTTGGTGAGGTCGTCCGTAGCCGCGGTTTCTTCAAGAACGGTTTTGCTCGCATCGGCGAGGGCGGCCATGACGTCGTCGGGCATCTTGCGCAATTCAACGCCGTGTTCGGTGAGCAATTGTTCCAGCGCAATGGCGTTGTGATGGGTGAATTCCGCAATGGAGATATTGTTGGCCCGCTGACAGGCGCCGGTGATGATGGATTTTTCGGTCGCTGTGAACGTGTTCCAGAGATCGAGATTGATCCCGCAGGCGAGCTGCGAGCCCGGCTCATGAAAACCCGGCCAATAATAATATTTCGCTTCCTGATAAAAACCGAAAGCAAGATCGTTCCAGGGCCCCACCCATTCCGTTGCATCGATGGCGCCCGATTGCAGCGCCGGATAAATCTCGCCGCCCGAGATCGCCACAGCCGATGCGCCGATGCGGCGCAGCACTTCGCCGCCAAGGCCCGGCATGCGCATTTTGAGCCCGCGCAGATCTTCGAGCGACTTGATTTCCTTTTTGAACCAGCCGCCCAATTGATGGCCGGAATTGCCCGCCGCAATGGGCTTGATGTTGAACTTTGCGGAGAGCTCGTCCCAAAGCGGCTGGCCGCCGCCAAACTCCGTCCAGGCCATGATTTCTGAGATTGTCATGCCGAAGGGAACGGCTGTGAAAAAATTGAAACCGGGCGATTTTCCGACCCAGTAATATTCGGCGCCGTGATACATGTCTGCAGCGCCATTGGAGACAGCGTCGAAACTTTCAAAGGCGCTCACCAGCTCGCCTGCTGCAAAGACGCGCACAGTCATGGCGCCGCCGGACATTTCGGTGATGAACTGCGCCACGCGCTCCGGCATGGCGCCAAGGCCGGGAAAGTCCTTCGGCCATGTAGTGACCATTTTCAGTTCGCGGGAATTTATGGCGCCGGGAATTGCGGCTCCTCCGGCGGGAACGCCGCATTCGCACCCGGCGACGAGACCGGCCGCGCCTAATGCGCCGCCAGTCAAAAGTTGTCTTCGCTTCATCATGAGACGTGAGGCCCCTCCCTCCCTCGGTCGTCTTATTTATTCGTTGTCGATCACTTCGATATCGACATCGTCTTCGCCGGACTCCAGCCGTTCGCGCTGGCGCTTGGCGCGCCATTCTTCATAGTCGGCTTCTTTTTCTTTTCGCGACTTCGCGGCGCCGACGCCCTGATCGACGGCGAGCGACGATCCGGTTCCGTCATAGCCGCTCGTTGTGCAGCGGTCTTCCACGGCATAGCAGCGCTGAATGCAGGCGGAGCGGGCCTGTCCGTCATCAAGGCTCGCGCAATCTGTCTGACAGGCATTGTGCTGCCCGGTGCAGCGGTTTTCGGCGTAGCCGAAAGGCGCCGAGGAACAGCCCGCGGCGAAAAATGCGGCGAGAACGGCCCCGGAAAGTACTCTGATGGTCATGACGACTCCTGGAAAACGACAACGGCCCGCCCATTTCGCGAGGGCGACGGTACAATGACCCGTGGTCCGGGCAAAGAGTCCGAGGAGAAAAAGCCTAGAAAGAAACGGCGTCGCGCAGGCTGTCTGGCGCGGTCTGGCGGTCCATGCGGGTCCAGCCATTGGGCCCCAGCATTTCAAGCGGCTGGAAAGACTTCTTGTAGTCCATCTTGTCGGAGCCGTTCACCCAATAGCCGAGATAGACATAAGGCAGGCCAAGCTCGCGCGCGAAGGAGACGTGATCGAGGATCATGAAGCGGCCGAGACTGCGCGCATCTTCTTCGGGCTCGAAGAACGAATAGACCATGGAAAGCCCGTCCGTGAGGCGGTCGGTGAGTGCGGCGCCGATGAGGCGCTCTTCGCCGGTGTCTTCGTCTTTCACGCGATATTCGATGATGATCGTGTCGACCGCGGTCTCCTCCACCATGGAGGCGTAGTCGAGCACGGTCATGTCCGCCATGCCGCCGTCGCAATGGCGCTGATCGAGATAGGCGCGCAGCATGGAGAACTGTTCGCCGGTTGCGCGCGGTCCCTTGATGCGGCGGATGATGTCAGCGTTGCGCGATAGCGTACGGCGGCGCGAGCGCGACAGATCGAAATCGTCGACCACGATGCGTACGGGCACGCAGGCGTTGCACGCCTCGCAGGCCGGAAGATAGATGAGGTTCTGAGAGCGGCGAAACCCGCGGCGTGTGAGCAGCGCGTTTGTCGAAGACGCGCCGTCGCCGGAAAGATAGGAAAAAATCTTTCTTTCGCGTTTGCCTTTCAGATAGGGGCAAGGCGCGGGCGCCGTGATGAAAAACTCACCCCCGTCAAGGCCGAACCGTCGCGCGAAATCTTCGTTACTCATCTGATCCAACGTAATGGCAAAACCTTAGCGGGCCATTATCGCAACCGCAATGAATCCGTTCTATTCTCGTGTCAAATTGCCTGTTAAGTCAGCCCAAAATAGGAGCCTGCGGCGATTGTATACACAACCCAGAGGAGAATGATCAGCGGCCCGCCGACCACCATGAAATCTCTAAATTTGTAATGACCCGGCGTCATCACAAGCAGATTGGTCTGATAGGCGATCGGGGTCGCGAAGGAGCAGTTCGATCCGAAAATGACCGTGAGGACAAGAATATGCTCGTCGATGCCGGCCTGTTTTGCGGCGGCGACGGCGACCGGCGTGAACAGCACCGCCGTCGCATTGTTGGAGAGCACATTGGTCATCGCCGCGCACATGATGAAAAAGGCGGAGACAAGCACGATGGGGCTGAACCCATTTGCGAGCGTCGCTAGACCCTCGCCGAGAAAAGCCGCGCCGCCGGTCCGTTCGAGAGCAACGCCCATGGCGAGGGATGCGCCGATCAATAGGTAGATGCGCCGGTCGATGGCGCGCGCCGCTTGCCGCACATTGAGGCAACCGAATGCGACCATGGCGGTAGCGCCTGCGATGGCCGAAACGGCGATGGGCGCAATGCCGCTCGCCGTCAGCGCAATGACGCCGGCGAAAATCAGCGCCGCCACATTGGCGTTGCGCGGATCGGGAAGCCCCTGCATGGACCATTCGAGCAAAAGAATGTCGCGGTCGGAACGTAACGCGCGAATGTCTTTCAGATCGCCGAGGATCAAGAGCACATCCCCGGCCTCGAGCCGGATCGTATTCATTTGCGTCCGGATCATGCGGCTGCGGCGCTCAATCCCGAGAATGACGCAATTGGTCTGGGCGTGGAAACTGATCTGCGCCACGGAGCGGCCAATGAGGCGCGAACCCGGCGCGACAATCGCCTCCACCATGGTGAGCTGGGTCGAGCGCTGCACCGACCCGTCTTCTTCGTCGGCGATGGTGGTTTCCGCCATCAGGCCTTCGAGCATGTCCGGGCTTGATTTGAGGAGCGAGGTGAGGGCGCCGCGCGTCGCCGCCACAATGACGACATCGCCCGTGCGGAAGGCGAAATTCTCGAATGGCGGCAGGATCGCCCGCTCGCGCCGCTGGACCATGCGCACGGTGATGTCGGGAAGATCGACAAACAGCCCCGCAACAGGACCCTTGCCCACCAGCGGGTGGCCGCGGGTGATCTCGATCTGGGCGATGAAATGTTTGCCCTCGCGTTCATTGACGCCGGGCTGGTTCGGATTGTCCCGCTTGGGGAGAAGCCAGCGGCCGGCGGTCAGCATGTAAATGATGCCGGCCGCGGCGAGAATGAGCCCCATGGGGGTCAGTTCGAAAAAGCCGATCTCGCCGCCGCTGGTCGCGCGATAAGATTGGGCGGCGAGCAGGTTGGTCGATGAGCCGATCAGCGTCGTCATGCCGCCGAGAATGGAGAGATAGGACAGCGGCATCATGAACCGGGACACACGGATTTTGCTCTGTTGCGCAATCGCCGCCATGATCGGAATGAACATCACCACTACCGGCGTGTTGTTCAGAAATGCGCTGACCACCATGATGAACAGAAAAACGGAGGCGGTTACGATCAAGGGCCGCTTGTCGAAGGCGCGCAGGAGATAATCTGTCGGATGTTCCAGCGCGCCTGCCTGGAACATGCCCTGGCCGATAATCAGAAGTCCGAGAATGGCGAACAGCGCAGGGCTCGCAAAACCGGCGAGCAGGGTTTCCGTCGTCAACAGGTTTTCGCCGTTCCTTTCCACTGGGGCGAGAAGGAAGAGGGCGAGCAGCGCGACCAGCGCTCCGGCGGAAACGAGCTCCAGCGGAAAACGATCAAGCGTATAAAAGACTATGGTCACGGCGATGATCGCCATCGTGGCCCACATCTGCCACGGCGCTGCCAAGAAGGTTTCCATCATGTCAGATTGTCGTGACCCGGCCTGTCTGTGAACCTATGACCCCAGCCAGTCCGGGGCCGCGGCGCTTTCGTGCGCTTTGTATTTTCGCTTTTTGATGCTAACGCCACAAGTCCTAAATGTTTCAATAAGTTGTGGGAAGACCCCCGACACGGCGAAAGCGCAGCGATGACAGACAAATACAGGCCGCTCAAAGACGCCTTCGGCCGTTTCGCCACCGGAATTGGCGTCGCCGCCTGCCGGGACGGCGCGGGGGCGATTTCTGCGATCACAATCAATTCCTTCACCTCGGTTTCTCTTGAGCCGCCGCTGGTGCTCTGGTGCCTTGAAAACCGGGCTTCGACCTACAGCGCGTTTATAGCGACGGAAAGCTATGGCGTTTCAATTTTGCGGGCCGACCAGCAGGCGGCGTCAGATCGCTTCGCTCATTTCCTTCCAGACGGCCCTCGCGAGGATGAATTCGAGAAATGGGAGACCGGCGCGCCGATATTGAAGGAGCGTCTTGCCGGCTTCGACTGCAAGGTTGTCGCCCGCCATGACGCCGGCGATCATGTTATTCTCGTGGGCGAAGTCATGCGCTTTGACAGCGTCGCCGGCGCGCCGCTGATTTATTTCGCAAGCAACTATATGCAGGGAACGCCCTCACGATGACGAAAACCGCATTTCTTGGACTGGGAGTCATGGGTTTCCCCATGGCAGGACATCTTGCGGCGAAAGGTTATGACGTCACTGTTTATAACCGTACAAAAGCCAAGGCCAATGAATGGACAAGCAAACATAAAGGCGCCGCCGCCGAAACGCCCGCGGAGGCGGTTAAGGACGCCGATCTTGTGTTCGCGTGTCTTGGCGACGATCCCGATGTGTCCGCCGTCGTAGGCGCAGCGCTCGACAGCCTGAAAGACGGCGCTGTCTTTACAGATCATACGACCGCTTCACCCTCGCTTGCGCGCCAGCTTCACGCGGCGTTGTGCGAGAAGGGCGTCGGTTTTGTGGACGCGCCGGTCTCCGGCGGGCAGGCGGGCGCCGAAAACGGCAAACTGTCCGTTATGTGCGGCGGCGATATAAATCATGTCGAAGCGGCGCGCCCGGCTATGGAGGCTTATTCGGCCCGCATCGTCCATATCGGGCCGGTGGGACACGGGCAGCTCTGCAAAGCGGTGAACCAGATCTGCATCGCAGGGCTGCTGCAGGGCCTGTCCGAAGGCGTCCATTTCGCCTCCAGGGCCGGCATCGACATCGACCGCGTGCTCGAAGCGATTTCCGGCGGCGCCGCTCAGAGCTGGCAGATGGAGAACCGGGCGAAAACCATGGCTGCGGACGAGTTCGAATTCGGTTTCGCCGTGGACTGGATGCGCAAGGATCTTAGGATCGCCCTGGCGGAAGCCCGCGAAAACGGCTCCCGGCTTCCGGTTACGGCGCTGGTGGATCAGTTCTACGCCGATGTTCAGGCCATGGGGGGCGGGCGCTGGGACACGTCCAGTCTGATCCGCCGCCTCACGGATGCTGATTGATTAAGTAGACGCGGGCCCCGAACCTGCTCAAAAGCCATATTTGGCGGCGCTTGCGCCAATCCGGTTAACCAATTGGAAAGGCGATTCGCCGACTTTCGCCGCGCCTCGCAACGGGGGGCGTGCGCCTGCGGGGAGCGGGCGAAAATTTGAAAATTTAGGGGCGTTTCGAGATGGGATCACACAAGCCGTCAGCTAGGAGCCGGGGCGCGGTCGCGCCGCTTTCGCTTATTGCATTGGCAGGAACCGCCGGGCCGGCCATGGCTTCGGGCTTTTCTCTTAACCTGCAAAGCGCCGAGGCGCTGGGCGCCGCAACCGCCGGGGCGCAGGCGACGCCGGCCACGCCCGCCAACGCTTATTTTAATCCGGCCTCGATTGTCGGCATCGATGGCGCGGAGAGCTCTCTTTCTTTCATCGGGGTTCTGAACGACACATCCTATGAAAATGCGAACGCCGCACTCTTTGGCGTCGTGCCGGTTGCAGGCGAAACCGAAGGCGAGGGCGTGATCGGCGACGCTATCATCCCGACGGGCGCCGCTGCGGTCAAATTGAGCGATCATCTTTTCGCGGGCGTTGCGCTTTACGCCCCCTTCGGTTTCAACACCGAATATGACGATGCTTCTGTGCTGCGATATCACGGCACTTATTCGAAAGTGCTTTCCGGCGTGATCCAGCCCATGGTCGGCGTTTCGTTTGGCCACTGGTCCATCGCCGCCGGTCCGAAATTTCAGTATGTGGATATCGATCTGGAGGGCGCGATCGACGCCGCCGGCATTGAATCGGCCCTGTTGATGACCATGGCTGTTCCGGGCACGGACGATGCGTTCGTCGATGCCTCCGCCAATGATTGGGGAACCGGGTTCGTGGTCGGGGTGCAAGGCGCCATCGGCGAGCGGTTGACGGTCGGCGCCAGTTTTTCCTCGAAGGTCGAGCATAATCTCGACGGAACCGCGACGTTTGATGTGTCCACATCGACCTCGGGCCAGACTCTCGCTGGGCTGGCGGGCCTCTTCCAAGACACGGGCATTACCAGCGAGTTTACGACGCCCGCCAATCTCCAGTTCGGCCTGCGCTTTGAAGCGAATGACAAGACCCGCGTTCTCGCCTCGGCGACACAAACGCGCTGGAAAAGTTTCGACGAACTCGTTCTCAATTTCGAAAATCCGGCGCAGCCAGCAGAAGTGACGACTCAGAACTGGCAAAACGCCTGGGCTGGCGCGGTGGGGGTCGAGCGCGATTTCGGCCCGGCCCAGACCGTGCGTTTCGGCGTCATGTATGAGGAAGACCCGGCGAACCCGGCCTTCTCAAGTCCGCGCGTGCCGGGCGCCAGCCGGGTCTGGTTCGCGGCGGGATATTCGCGCGATTTGTCGGATCGCGCAGAGCTGCATCTTGCGGCCTCGTACACTTTTACAGACACGACGCCGCTTAACGAATCCGCCGCCTATCCGGAAAACCTGTTCCGCGGCTCCGTGACGGGCGATACGAACATCGCCGGATTTGTCGCAGGCGTCGGGATCGACTGGCGGTTCTAGCTTCCCTCCCGGCTGTGCGCCGCCATTGCCGCACCAGCATCCATGTGTAATTTACTCCGGAAATAATTGTGATTCCGGAGCTGAGCCATGTCTGTCCTGCAAACCCCTACGCCGTCATGGAAAACTGACGATCTTGAACTCTTTGAGGACGAGGTCGGCAAGTTCTTTACGCGCGAACTGGCGCCGCATGTCGAAAAATGGCGCGAGCAGGGAAAGGTGGATCGCTGGGCGTGGGAGAAAGCCGGTGAGGCGGGGCTTCTGTGCATGTCCATGCCGGAGGGGTATGGCGGCGCCGGCGGCAATTTCGCGCATGAACAGATTTTTATCGAACAGCAGATTGCGGCGGGCGTCGAAGGCTTCGGCGCGGGACTGCATAATTGCATCGTCGCGCCTTACATCCTGCATTACGGGACCGAAGAACAGAAAAAGCGCTGGCTGCCGAAAATGGCGTCGGGCGAGTTAGTCGGCGCGATCGCCATGACCGAACCCGGCACCGGTTCCGACCTTCAGGCGGTGAGGACGACCGCAGTCAAGAGCGGCAATCAATATGTGATGAACGGCTCCAAGACCTTCATCACCAACGGCCAGACCGCGAACCTGATCATCGTCGTCTCGAAGACCGACCCGTCGGAAGGCGCGAAGGGCGTGTCGCTCATGGTGGTTGAAACCGACGAAGTCGAGGGCTTCGAGCGTGGCCGCAATCTCAAGAAACTCGGCAATAAGGCGCAGGACACCTCGGAACTTTTCTTCAACGATGTCAAAATTCCGACCGAGAATCTTCTTGGCACGGAAGAGGGGCAGGGCTTCTTCCAGTTGATGGAGCAATTGCCGCAGGAACGTCATCAGATTGCTGTCGGCGCTATCGCGCAAATCGAGCGGGCCCTGAAGCTCACCATCGATTATGTCAAGGAACGCGAAGCCTTCGGCCGGCCAATCCTCAAATTCCAGAACACGCAGTTCGTTCTCGCCGAATGCAAGGCCAAAGCGACTATGGCGCGCGTTTTCGTCGATAGCTGCACGCAGCAACTGATTGAGGGCAAGCTCGATGCGGCGACCGCATCCATGTCGAAAATGCTGCTTACGGATCTTTGCGGCGAAATCGTCGACAAATGCCTCCAGCTCTTTGGCGGGTATGGCTATATGGATGAATATCCAATCAGCCGCCTCTACGCCGACTGTCGCGTGGAGCGCATCTATGGCGGAACGAATGAAATCATGAAACTGTTGATCGCTCGCACGCTATAGGCCCCGAACGGCGACGGAGACACGATCATCAGTTCCGACAGGAATTCGCTCAGAACCCGCTGGTTAAGGCGTTTTCGCCCTCCGGTGCTGTTTGCGCTGGCCGCGGTGGTCGCTTTAGCGGTTCCGAAATTCCTCGGCGAAAGGCTGGGGGCGCCGGACGCGCTAGACTCTGCGCTGACGGTCATTGGCCGTATTCTTATCGCCATCGCCATCGGCTGGACGGTCACCACCATTATCGACGCCTTGATCAAACGCCGGATGGCGCGGCTCGACCTGGAGGCGGAGGACAATCTCGCGGCGCGCAAGATGGCGACCCGTCTCGACGTCATCCGCCGGATTGTCGTGGTCATCGGCGCCTTCATCACGCTGGCGGCGGCGCTGACGATCATCCCGGGCGTGCGCCAGATCGGGGTCAGTCTTTTCGCGTCGGCGGGGATTGCAGGTATCGCGCTCGGGCTTGCCGCGCGGCCCGTCCTGAGCAATCTGATCGCCGGATTGCAGATCGCCTTCACGCAACCGATCCGTCTCGACGATGCGGTTGTTGTCGAAAATGAATGGGGCTGGATCGAAGAGATCGGTCTCTTTTACGTCGTCATCAAAATTTGGGACTGGCGCCGGCTTGTGGTGCCGCTGTCCTATTTCATCGAAAAGCCTTTCCAGAACTGGACGCGCAAATCTGCGTCCATCATCGGGGTTGTCACCTGGACCGTCGATTACAGAGCACCCGTCAAGGCGATGCGCGCAAAGCTTGAAGAAATCTGCGCATCCACGCCGTTATGGGACAAGGATGTGGTGAACTTCCAGGTTGTGGAGGCGGCCGGCAATTCGATCACCGTGCGCGCGCTGGCGAGCGCGCGAACATCGCCCCGGGCCTGGGATCTTCGGTGTTATATCCGTGAAGAGATGATCTGCTGGCTGCAGGCGGAATTCCCCGAAGCCTTGCCGCATGTTCGCGCGGAAACGACCATCCGCCGTTCCCAGGACGGAGAAACCGCCGCGCCCATGGGGGTCGAGGAACACGACTTCACGCGCGATGACAGTCTAAACAAAAATCCGGGCGCCAAATGATATGGTGCATTTGCGGCCCGCGATCAAAGCTGACATCCCGCTGCTGAAGCGCTGGGATGAAAAGCCCCATGTGATCGCCGCTGGCGGCGACGACGGCTGGTATGACTGGGACAGGGAAATTCCCCGCAAGGCCGATTGGGGCGAACTCCTGATTGCGGAAGAAGGCGGCCGCCCTGTTGGTGTGATGGAGATCATCGATCCGGCGGCGGAGCCATCCCACTATTGGGGCGAGATCGAAGAAAACCTGCGCGCGATCGATATCTGGATCGGCGAAGAGGAAGATCTTGGCCGGGGGCTCGGAACGCAAATGATGCGCGCTGCGCTTGACCGCTGTTTCGCCGATGAAAAGGTGCGGGCGGTGGTGATCGACCCGCTGGAATCGAATGCGCGGGCGAGACGGTTTTACGAACGGCTTGGCTTCAGGTTTGTCGAGCGCCGGGTTTTCGACGCGGATGAGTGCATCGTCTACTGCTTGACGCGCGCCGATTTCGAGGCAGTGCGGACTGGCGCTAAAGCGAAAGACTGAGCGTAATCGACAACACGTGGTTTGTCGCGTCGGGGCTGTTGGCCCTGTTGATGTGATTCAGCATATATCCGCCTTCGAGCGAAAGCGTTTCTGTTGCTTTGTAATTCACGCCGGCGAAGCTGCGGCTTTGATCGTATCCGCCCGAAGCGCCCCAGTCGGTGTCGTTGAAAGCGATGAAAGTTTCATTCCAGAGCACGCCGGAAAAAGGCGTTTCCGCAAAGGGGCGCTTGAAACGAACCAATTGGCGCGCCCGCCAGCCGGTGTCGCCGCTGCCTTTAAAAAATCGTTGTTCAAGGCGCGTGCGGCCTGAGATCGAACCGCCGAACGCCTCGCCGATGGCATAGGTCGCCTGTTGCCAGAGACGGTTTTCCTCAGCATCCGCCGTATCCTGGCGGGAGACCACGCGGGCGTAGCCGGCCCATAGGGCGACATCGTCGTTCATGCGCCAGCCGATCCCCGGGCGGATGATGGAGACTCCGAGTTCGCCGGCGTCGTCGCGAAAGCGCGCATGACCGTCGAACCAGAGGAGGAAGCGGCCGTCCTCCTCGACCGGTCCGTTGGCGGCAAGCGCCGTCCAGACCTGGAAGTCGTCCGCCGCCGCCATGTTGAGGGGCGCAAAGGCGAGGGCCGCCGCGAGGATAAGCTGCGAGTGGATCTTCACCTTGTTGTCTCTCCGTTTTTCTCGGGGTTCCCCTTACAGGTGAAAACACGACATAGAGGGCTGTCCGCCAATTTCAAGCGCAAGCGGTGGTGGGACGCTCAAAATGTGGAAGGCGTTATGGAAACGGCTCAGATATTTGCGGCGCTCAATGTCATTGGGCTGTTCGTTTTCGCCATATCCGGGGCCCTGACGGCGCTTCGGAACGACATGGATGTGTTCGGCGTCGCCATGATCGCTTTCGTCACCGGCGTCGGCGGGGGGACCATCCGCGATGTCCTGCTGGGCTCATTTCCGGTCTGGTGGATCGCCGCGCCTTCGGCGGTGCTGATCTGTCTCGCAGGGGCTGCGGTGGCTATCGTCGCCCAGCCTCTTATCGACTCGCGCCTCAAGGCGCTGATCTGGGCCGACGCCATGGGGCTTTCGGTGTTTGCGGTGCTGGGGGCGCAGGCGGCGCTCGCGGCGGAGGCGCCGCTGGTGATCGCGATCTTCATGGGCGCGGTGACGGCGACCTTTGGCGGCGTCGTGCGCGATGTCTTGCTGAACGAGCCGCCACTGATCCTGAAGCAGGATATTTATGCGACGGCGGCCCTGATCGGCGCTGCGGTCTATACGGGTTTGCTCGCCATAGGTCTCGGCGAAAGTCCGGCGGCGGTGATCGCCGCGCTTTCGACTTTCGCCATTCGCGCTGCGGCGATCATTTTTAATATTCCGTCGCCGAAATTCGCGCGTCCGCGTAAGAGCGAGCTTCAGTGACAGGTTAATCCTTACGCTTTCGCCTTGGACAGCATCGCGGCGATTTCGTCTTTGAGACGCATTCGTTGTTTGCGCAGCTCTTCTTCGCGGTCTTCGCTCGCCGCCTCGACTCGCGTTTCCAGCCGGTGAATCTCCCGGTTCACCTCATGATAGGCGTCGGCGAGCTTGGCGAAATGGGCGTCCTTGGTCTTCATCTCATGGATCAGCTCGGCCTGTTCGGGAAACTCTTCGGCAAGCTCATGCGGCGTGTGGGTCATCGGGTGAAGCTCCTTTCGTTAGAGCCTATTCTTGACGAGTAGCGGCGCCATTTCAATTGACGCCGCTCAAGTTCAAAGCATTTAGGCGCTAGGCGGCCCTGAGCTCCGCGGCTTCTTTGAGGGCGCCTGTCAGCGCGGCGTCATACTGCTCCGGCCCGAGCTTCAACCCTTCGGCAATGATGAATTCCGGATTGTCGATGCCGATAAAAGCCATCGCGCTGCGCAGATAGCTTTCCACATGTTCCGCCGATTCTGATGGCGAGCCGGGGCCGTAAAGGCCGCCGCGGGAAACGGCGATGATCACCCGCTTGCCGCCCGCCAGACCTTCCGAGCCTTTGTCGGTGTAGCGAAACGTCTTGCCGGCAATCAGCACGCGGTCGATCCACGCCTTGAGCTGGCTTGGAATGGTGAAATTATACATTGGCGCCCCGATGACCACGATTTCGGCGGCGAGGAACTCTTCGAGGGTTTTCAGGCTTTCGGCCTGATCCGGGGAGGGCGTGTCTTCGCCGCCCGGCATATGGGCGAGGGTGAGATGCGGCAAAGGCTCGGCGGCGAGATCGCGATAGGCGACGTCGAGGCCGGGTATCCCGCTTTTGAGGCGTTTGACGATAGCGGCGGTGAGGGGCCGGCTGGCTGCGTTCTCGCCGAGAATGCTGGAATCGATATGGAGGAGTTTCATGGGGAGGTCCTTTAGGTCTTGAAAACTGATAGGTCTGGAAAACTGACCTGGACTACTTATGTGAGTATCTGCTAGGCGCAAGAGCGCACAAGGATGGGACCAGGTCACACTTATATGACCGCCGAGGCCGATGACCTTTTTCACGAAGACTGCCCGAAGGTGAGCCGGGTGCTCGCCCGGCTTGGCGACAAATGGACCGTTCTGATTGTCGTCCTGCTGCGCGAGCGGGCGTTCCGCTTTAATGAAATCAAGCGCGCGGTGAGCGGCATCTCCCAGCAGATGCTGACACGAACCCTGCGTAATCTTGAGCGGGACGGTCTGGTCAGCCGGACGATTTATCCCACCAGTCCGCCTCAGGTTGAATATGCGCTGACCGAGCTCGGCCGGTCGCTGAGCAGGCCTGTGCTTGCGCTGGGAGAGTGGGCGAAGGCCAATCTTCACGCCATTGATGAGGCGCAGGCCCGCTTCGATCGCGAAAACGGGAAGTGATTATCGATGCTCCGGGGTGAACAGGCTGTATCGGAAAGCCGGAGAAAAAGTTGAAAACAATACATTGTATTCCCGGAGTGATGGAGTATTTTCTCGACTCGGCGCGGGTATAGCTCAGTGGTAGAGCCGCAGCCTTCCAAGCTGAAGATGCGGGTTCGATTCCCGCTACCCGCTCCAAAACACCCTTCCAAGAAGACCTAAGACGACCGGGGAGGGCCGCTTAACCCACGGAAATTAAAAGGCTTTTCTTTCGATTCAAAACGAGAGAGGATTCAGGCGACCGATAGCAACCGAACCGTGAAAGGCGCGTTTAGGCGCACGGAGCCAATGCCAAGAGTCGTCCACAATCAACTTAGCGTCGCCAAAATTCGAGCACTGAAAAATCCGGGCAGGCACGTCGATGGAAACGGGCTTTATCTGCGCGTTGATATGACGGGTAACAAGGCTTGGTTCTTACGCGCGACAATCGCCCATCGTCGGAGGGAATTGCGCCTTGGGTATTGGCCAGAAGTTTCTCTTGGTGATGCCCGTCGGGAGCGAGATTCTATCCTTCATCGGGTGAAGATGGGCGAAAACCCATTTGCCGAAGCTGAGGCGAAGAAAGAAGCCGTCAAGCAAACCGCAACAACCTTGGAAGAATACACGCGTACACATTTCGAGCGGATCAAAAATCGTATCTCTACAGAGAAGGATCGCAAGGCATGGCTTTCCTCAATGGAGAGGTACGTTTTTGCGAAGATCGGTAAACGGCCACTGGTTGAGATTAACACTGATGACATTGTGAAAGTCCTTGAGCCGATTTGGACAAAGAAGGCCTACACGGCCAATGATTTGAAACAACGCTTGTCGGGCGTCTTCAGGTCGGCAATGGCTGTCGGGAAGCATCCCGGACCCAACCCAACTGAAACAGTGTTGGATGCACTTGGCTCAAACGCACATAGGAAGAAGCACCGGCCCGCGCTTCCTTGGAAAGACGTACCCTCATTCTACAAAGGGCTGGGCGACCTTCCGATGGATGACATTTCTCGTTCTGGGTTCCGGTTTATGATTTTGACGGCTGCTCGGCCGGGAGAAGTGCGGAACGCCGAATGGTCAGAAATAAACTGGAAGGAACGTCTCTGGGAAATTCCGGCTGAGAAAATGAAAATGCGCCGTCCGCATCGTGTCCCATTGTCTCAACAGGCGCTCGCGCTTTTGCGTGAGGTGAAGAAGACGTCTGGTCGCGGAAACCTCATCTTCCCGAGTCCACGTGGTGACAAACCATACAGCGACATGGTTTTTACGAAGGCCATTGAGCGCTTAGATTTGAAAGGGCAGGTGACGGCGCACGGCTTCCGAAGCAGCTTCCGCGACTGGGCCGCCGAGACGCGCAAGTTTGAACGCGACGCAATGGAGCGCGCGCTCGCGCATGAACCTAAGTCGGCGGTCGAAGCTGCATACTTCCGTACCGACTTACTCGACGCCCGACGTCCCATGATGGTTGATTGGGCAGCTTTCGTGACCAAGCGTCAGTGAACTGATGTACAATTATGAAGTTTCTTGGGCCGGAGGGTTTCCAAGGCAACCGAAAGAAGCTTTAATGACTCCAGAAAGAGTGCTTTAACGCTGTTCGGGGCCTCTGCTAATACAGCAAGCGACCGGCGACGCGGAAATAAAACACAGGTCTTGGGCAGTCAGACCTACCAAAAAAGGCCCAGCACGATCTTCAAAAAACTTAACCCAGTTGGCCCTGAAAAATGGGAACAGGAGATCTGTGCCATGACTACTCAACAAATGCTTATCGACGGTCGCCCAATTCACGGCGATGACCTATTGACCAAACAGGAAGTGCTACGGTTTCTAAGCATTTCTAGCACGACCCTATATTCCGGAATCGCGAATGGGATTTATCCTAAACCGGTCAAGGTGGGTCTACGCCGGTCCGCTTGGCGCGGCTGCGATATCATCAAACTCAAGCAGATTATTTTCAGCGGTAAGGCGCTTGAAAAGAACTGCTGGGTTGATGCGCAAACAAGCGACTTGAAACCCGCCGAACCTTCGGCTGCCTGAACAAAAAACCCACCCCGGCGAGGCGCTGGGATGGGTTGAAGGGGCAGCAACTGACGGGTTGCGCTGGAACAGCCAAAATGAGGTCGTGTGCCGACTGTTCTGGTCCTCCTTTAAGCCGTTTTTGCCCCTCTTCGCTACAAAAAATCCCCATACGGATCGGTGCTGTTACGCGCCGCATAAAGGATTCCGAAATGACAAAAGCCGCAACTGACACAAATGTAAACGCCAATCCGGGCGAAGAGTCGAAGGTCCATTCTGGACGCTCAATAGACGACAAAAAGAAAATAAAAGGCATCGACGAATTATCATCTGTCAAAAAATATTTATCTCGCATTGGTGCGGAGGCTCGTGGCCTAAAAAGCGCAGTCGTAACAGAAACGGTTGGTAACAAATACTGGCGCGAAGTTGCCACAATCAAGTTTGATGAGAACGGTGAGATCGGATGTGACAAAAACGGAAAGAGGAAGAAGAATTCAGTCGTAAAAATCTATTCGGGTGAGGGTGGTGAATCAGACTTTGAGCCGACACAAGATGAAGAAGCTGCTATTCACGAGGAACTGAAGCAGGTTGATTGGCCAACACTCCTGCCAGTCAAGAACATAAGCAATCCTCCGCCAGCAGTGAAAAAAGCAGGCGAAGGGAATGTTTTCGAGTTCCGCGATGAAAACGGCATGATAACCATGCTCCAAGTGCGCATGGAACAAGATGCGCCGGACGGCGGCAGGGAAAAGGTCTACATCCCATACACCTACTGGTCGGACAATGAATGGCGCTGCGCGGAGCCTGATGGTCCTCTGCCGCTGTTCAATGCGCACAAGCTCAAGAATGCTGCCCTGATTTACGTTCATGAAGGCGCGCGCACGGCGGACGTCATGCAGAAGATGGTTGAAGCCATGACGCGTCAGGACCGAGAGGCGTTGGGCGCGCACCCTTGGAATAAACAGATGGCTGCGGGTGTTCATGTCGGATGGATCGGCGGCGCAATGAATGCGCACCGCACCGACTGGTCGCCCATCAATCGCTCATCGGCGCAGAAAGTGATCATTGTAGCAGACAATGATGACCCGGGTCGGCAGGCACCCGGAACAATCGCGGAATTGATACGTAAACCTGCGTTAATGTTGCAGCCGACTGCTTCATTCCCTCAGGGTTGGGATATGGCTGATCCTTGGCCAGAAACGATGTTTGCGCCAGCGCTATCTGGAAATGAAGGAGAGTACGTTTATGTCGGGCCAGCACTGGAGCAAATGCTTGTTCCCATCACCTGGGCTACCGACCGCGTGCAAGGTGCTTCAGGGAGGCCAGCCTATCGTCTTCGCCAGCATTATAAAAACTCTGTCGTACATATAACAGCTTCCGATCATTTCATAAGCGAAGAACAACCGGACAAGATCATGTCGCGCGGTGAATTCGACAGAGAGATGGCTGCGCGATCACACACGTCGAATTTGTCCAAGATTGTCGAGAGAGAGTTCAACGGGCGCACCTGCTCGATTGCTTATGAGCCGGGGCGGCCAACCGGCATTATTGAGCAGGACGGGGGCATGGCGATGAATACCTTTCGCGGCACCTCAATCAAGCCACAACAGGGCGATGTCCAGCCATTCCTCGAATACATGGCCTACATGTTCCCGAACGAGGCTGAATATGAAGAAGTGCTTCGCTGGTGTGCAACGCTGATAGGCCGCCCGCATATTCGAATGGCGTATGCGCTGCTTCTAATTTCGAAAACGCAAGGCATAGGCAAGACGACGCTCGCTGAACAAATTTTGCGCCCGTTGGTCGGACCGCATAACTGCTCAGTCGTGACCGATACGCAACTAGTGGACAGTCAGTTCAATGCATGGCTTGGGAGCAAGCGACTTATAATCGTGAATGAGATTTACTCCGGGCAGGGTTGGAAAGCCTATCACAAAAGCAAGACCATCATCACGGATGAATTCATTGAGGTGAACCAAAAGCACGAAAAGCCATACACGGTTAGAAACTACGCCCACGTATTTGCTTGTTCGAATTCAGATCGCGCCATTCGTATGGCGGAAGAAGACCGGCGTTGGTTTATTCCAACTGTTGCGGAAAGCAAATGGCCTCGCGAGAAATTTTCAAAGCTACGAAAATTTCTAGAGCGAGGCGGTTTAGGCCACATATTGCATTGGGCGCAGAATTTTGAATCGTTGTCTGACTTGCAATACGTTGCGCCCGGTGCGTCTGCGCCTATGACCGAAAGAAAGCAGCGGATGATCGAGGAAAGTCGCTCGCCGATGGTTAACTTGGCGGTTGAGTTGGCTGAAGCTGTTTCCGACCCTGAGGGAGAATTTGCACATCAGCCGGTCGCCTTAGTCGGTGCGCACATTATGGATTGGCTAAAGAACCACCCTGAGAACGACGCTAAAGGACGCGGCACCGTTCGGAATGACGAAGTATCAATTGCGATGGCGAGTGTAGGGATGGGGCGTTTCGGCGATAGGCCCAAATGGGAAAAGCGGCGAACTTTCATTCTGATGAATCCGGCGCTCGCTGAAAAGGTATCCTGTGCGCAGACCACTACAGAGCAACGGAAAATCATGGAGGAATTTGTCCGGGCACCTCATGAAATTCTGCCTAACCCGCTTTGAAGCGTGGGGACCGGGACCGACTGAAATCGCCTTTTTCCGATTGGAGATTAAAAAAAGAAAGAGACGAAGAAAGAGGGAATAAAAAGAAGAGAAGGTCGGATTTAGGTATTCCGGCCGGTCCCGGTCCCCACAGGTAATATCGAGAAGGACCAACTATGACGAAAATCACCTGTCCCTGCTGCAAAGGCTCCGGCCTAGTAAGCGAGCCAGCGGCAAGAAGGCGCCAAACCGAGGCGCTCGTGACCAAAGCCGAGGCGCTGGGCATTTCGCCCACGCCCAGCATTATGCTCGCTCTGGACGATCCTGACGGCCTATACGTCTGCCGTGCAGATGCGGCGGGCCTTTTGGGCGTTGCACCTGACACCATGCGCACCAAAGCCAAAAATTTCGACCCGCCATTTTTCCCGCGTGGACGTGACACTTGGTACAGCCTCGCTGATCTCGCCGACCACCTGATACGGCAATCGTCGAATGTCGCGTGACTTGGCGTTTCCAACTGACGGCCAACGAGAGAACCTCAGTGCAATGACCAGTTCACTCTAAGCAAAGGACACATTGCAGTGAACCCAGCATTCACCAATATCGGCAAGAGCGTTCAAGCTATCGCTCGCGCCAAGATGTCCGACGGCGACCATTCCCCGTTCGACATTATCTCTCAGGACTTCAACTACAATGCCGAGGTCAGCGCCATTACGCGCGCCATCACCAAGGCACCTGTCACGCCGGTGAACAATGACAATTATGGCGATGTCACGAGCATGGGGCGTGACCGCTTCGTCAGTGCTATCGTTGAACCGAGCATCATTGGCCGCATGAATGGCGTCGCCCGCGTACCGATGAACACGCGCGTCAACGCCATGACCACAGCCCCAGCGGCAGACTTTGTGGGTCAAGGCGCACCCATGCCAGCTTCGGCTCCCAGTGGTGATGGCTTCACGCTCGTCCCTCTCAAAATTGCTGGCTTGATCGCGTTCACTGAGGAGTTAGTCAATTCCTCGGACGAAGCCGCTGCGAATTTCATTGGCACGCAACTCGCTGGCGCTGCGCGCAGAGCGCTCGACATTGCTGTGTTTGATCCAGCCAACGCGGGCACGGCGGACGTAAAGCCCGCATCGATCACAAACGGCCTGACGGCGGTGACTGGCACAGCGAACGCGAAAAACGATATTCGCTCTCTGATAGCTGGTTACGAAGGCGACATTGAAACAGCCTCCTTCATCGCGCGTCCAGAAACGCTGGCCTATCTCGCTTCAGAAGGTTTCGACGCATCAGCAAACGACATTGCAGGCATCCCGGCTTTTGCCTCCCGCGCAATCCCAACGACTGGCGGTCGGCATGTGGCGCTTGTTGATGGTGCTGGTTTGGCCTTTGCCGCGAACGACGCACGCGTCCGCGTCTCGCTCGATACTGCGATCGCGCCGAGCGATGACCCGGAAAACGAAACTGACATGGTGAGCATGTTCCAAGACGGTTCGGTAGCCGTGGCCGTCAGTTGCGTTCAAACTCCGTCGCCATTCTTTCAGGAGCCACTTGGTAATGAACACCAGTAGCGACACCCCCACGCGCAAGGAATTGCAGCAAGACATTGCCCGCGCCGTAGACAAGGCCATTGAAGCGGCAATGAAAGGCACCGGAGAAGTGATGGCTCCGCGCCTCAAGAAGATCAAAGAGCGCTTCGATGAAGTTGAACGCTCTGGCAACGCGATCTCTGAATTGTTGGGGCTGCAATCTGAGGCGATCCACATTCTTCGCGATGAAGTGGAGCGGCTGCGTATTCGGATGCAGGAGTTCGACCAAGATTTGAACGCGATGAAAACTGTAATGGGAGAAAGAACATGACGGAGATCGCTCAAGCCTTTGACCTCACCGATGATGAAGCGGACGCCGGCCAACTGATCGAAGCGGTTCAGCGCGCCAATTCGCCCGATGGCCTCGCCCGGTTGCTGGCGCAGTGCATTGCCACGGCAATCATGTATTCGGAGACGCGACGCGTCGCATTGGAAGAACGGGTAGCGGAATTGGAGGAAACTGTTGCGACGCTCACCGCGCAGCAGGAAGCGCCCGACCGCATTCACTGAGATTGCTGGCGATTTTCCTCCTGTGTTCGCCAGCATGTCCGGCGCAGCTTGCGCACTTGTCCAGTCCCCCTCACTCGGTTTTTCGCTCTTTCCCCGAGTGGGGGGTGTCGGCAAAACGAACGCAGGGGAGCGCCTGCCGCCGTGTGGGTCAGGTTTTCAGCTAACCCAGTGCGATTTTCAGTATTGGCCAGAATTTTCGATCTAAGAATTAGCGATATGTCTCAGATTTTTCCATGCGTTGCCATTGCAACAAACGGCCAAGATTCGATGAGAAAAATCACTATGGCGCTGGAGCGACTGGGGTGGGGATGAAGAAAGTGAGTCGGATGGATGCCAACATCCAATTTGCGATTCTGTAACATATGCCTTGCCTGTTGCTGTTGTTTTGCATTTAAGATTATCTTCGCGCCCTTGAATTGAAACTGAGGAATATTTTGCTAAATTTCGTTTCTGGCTAGGAAACAGAAATGAATGTAGTAAAAACATATTGGTTTCACTTTGTTCGGTCCATTTTCTTTGCCATGGGCCTAATTTGGCTTCCGCTAGAATCTTTTGAGGGATTGTCAAATCAGGAAGCGTTGCTCCCTTATTGGGTCTTCCTAATATTATCAGTTGGTGTGGGGATTGTCGCGTTCCTCATAGATGGTTTTTTTTGGACTGGTTATCTCAAGTCCGAAATAACAATCAAAAGTAATAGCTTTGACACCGGTGTTTGTGTCCGGTTTGGCGATTTGTTTGAGCAAGATGGCTGGAAGGCCATCGCGGCTAACGATTTCTTCGATTACATTGTCGATGACGATTTGGTTTCTTCGCGAAGTTTACACGGTCAAGCAATCTCAAGATTTTGGGATAAAAATCCCGAAGGCTGGCATGATCAAATTGCGCGCTCGTTGGAAAATGACGACTTCAAAAAAGAGCAAAGGGATAAAGGAAATAAAAAACGGTACGACCTTGGTACTACTGCTGTTGCAAGGAATCTCAACCAACAATTTCTATTTGTCGCATTGGGGAAGACAAATATTGACAACAACGAAGCTGGCGCCACGTCTGAAAGCGTAATTTGTGCTGTTCGTTGCATGTTAGCGAAGGCGCGATCCGTTTGCGCCAACGAGCCGCTAAATATTCCTTTGATGGGATCAGGGTTGGCGCGAGTTGGGATAAAGAATGCACTTCTTGTCGATCTGATCCTGATAGCCATATTTGAAGAAACTAAAAAGGCCAAAATAACTGACAAGATTTCGATAATTCTGCCTAGAGACAAGCGGCTAGAAATCAATCTGGGCTCGGTAAAAAGAGATTGGAGCTAACATGGCTTACAGAAGCGGGACTTACATTGCGTTCGATGGGCTTGGGGAAGTCGAACCTACTAAGTCCGATTTTAAGTATTACGCTACAATCCGGGCTTGGACAGAGCACAAGGACATTGATTTCAAGTTTGTGAACAGCCACGAAAAGACCGCTGCGGTTCGCGATACAAGTCTGAAGGCTACATTGCAGGCTAGAATTCGGGAACGTCTGGCGAATTCCAAAAATGTTGTTGTCATCTTGAGTGATCAGACGCGTAAGTCTGGTAGTATGTTGTCTTATGAAATTGAACAGGCTGTCGACAAAAATGATTTGCCACTAATTTGCGCATACACGGGTTATTCGTCAATTTTAAATCCAAGCGACGCGCTGTTACGGATGCGTTGGCCTTTGGCCCTTGAGGCACGAATTGACAACAACACTGCAAAAGCGATCCACATTCCATTTCGCAAGGACCCGATTCTGGATGCAATTAGTCAGTTTACAGTACATACTGGAGCGCTAAATATTCCACTTCAGTTCTATAACGAGGCGACGCATCGTATGTGGGGGCTCATCAGCTGAATTATGGAATTTGCTGCAATTGATGTTGAAACGGCAAACGCAAATATGGCGTCAATTTGCCAAATTGGCGTTGCTCGGTTTTCAAATGGTCAAATTGTCGATGAGTGGGAAACGCTCGTTGATCCGCAATCCTATTTCGACATGATGAACGTCAGCATCCACGGTATCGAGGAACAAGACGTTGCAGGAGCTCCGACATTCCCGGAAATTTTCTGTGAATTGCTTGCTCGGCTGGAAGCGCCCGCCGTTATTACTCACACACACTTTGACCGTGTAGCGATGTACCAGGCTTGCTCAAAGGCAGGCTGCCCGGCTTTTGATTGTCGATGGCTGGACTCGGCGAGGGTCGCGCGTCGGGCGTGGGAGGAGTGTGCTCGGGCGGGTTACGGTCTCGCCAGTGTTTGTGAGAAGATTGGATATGTTTTCCGGCACCACAATGCCTTGGAGGACGCGAAGGCAGCCGGCCACATCATTCTCGCGGCTTCTGCCGAAACGGGGTTAGATATCGACGGTTGGCTGAAGCGGGTTGAGCAGCCGATCAATCCGGACGCGACAGGCGGACATCAGAGGGTTAAGCTGGAAGGAGACTCCGATGGGCCGTTGTTCGGAGAGCAGATCGTCTTTACCGGAAAGCTGGGAATCTCCCGTAAGGAAGCAGCGTTTTTGGCGGCGAAATTGGGCTGTGCTGTAAATCCGAGCGTGACCAAAAAGACCACGATCGTTTGCGTGGGTGATCAGGATATTTCGCGCTTGGCGGGGGAGTCCAAGAGCACAAAACACCGGAAGGCGGAAAGCCTCATAGAAGCCGGGCAGCAAATCAGGATCATCGGCGAATCGGACTTCGTCGAAATGGTCAGCATTCTGCAAAGCTAGCTGGTTTTCAGGTGCTCAAACTCGACTCGAAAAGCGCACCGAAGGCGCATGGAAAAAGCTCCAAAAATTATCCCATGCAGAACAAGTGCTTGCGGAAAAGCATGGCGGGCGCTACCCGCTCCAGAAAATCACCTAAGTATCAAAGAGTTGTAGATGCAGCGGTTGAGCGTGTTGAGAGACAGTAGTTTCCCGCTAGCAAATCGCTAGGAGACTTCGACCAGTTTGGGAAAGTTGTGTTGAATCCGGTCGCAGCGTCCAATGTTGAGCTTGGGTCGAGCGCCGATGATCGTGTGCCTTGTTTCGGCGGCCTCAGACTCGCGGCTCAAATGTCGTCTAGTAATGTAGGTCAAGGTTGACGATGTCAGATCGACGGGAGGATCAAACTCTGTCTGTCAGTGAAATTGCGAATCGAGTTCTGAAAGAGCATTCAGACCATCGGAAATGTGCTGGCGCATGGCGCGCTCTGCATCGTCGACGCGGCCTTCAAGGATAGCCGAGGTAATCTTTCTATGATCCGCATTGGCGAGGCGGATGCGTTCCTTTGTGTAGAACGTGGAAAAGAGAAGCCGGTAAATGGGAACCGTCAGATAGGATATGAACTGTTTGACATATTCGTTGCCGGCGCCATCGAGTATCAGTTGATGCCATGAGTTGTTGAGCATGGCGAACCGGTCGTGGCCGCCATTCTCCTCCCACTCATCCATTTCGTCCTGTATTTCTTTTAGCTGCTTCTTGAGGTCGGGAGCGTCAGCGCCGGCGAATTCAGCCGCGGCCAGCCCCTCCAGCGCCATGCGGGCGCGATAGATTTGCCGGATTTCGCCAGGCGTGAAGCGCTTGACCGAGGCGCCGCGAAACTCCTCGATTTCAACCAGGCCTTCGCCCTCAAGGCGCTGGAACGCCTCGCGAACGCGGACGCGGCTCGCGCCGGTCTCCGAGATGATGTCAGCCTCTACAAGACGTTGCCCGGGAACAAAACGGCCGCGGCGAATACGCTCGCGCAGCCAGTCGCACATTTCTTTTGTCGTGGGCGCATTCTTTTTCTGGCTTTGTGTCGCGGCCGTGTTGCGGGGCACATGCCTCCTCCCGAATAGCGCTTAGCACCTGCTATCATATTGATATCGCTAGGTCGCAAAGGGATGTCAACAAATCTCGCGCGGCCGCTCGCACCCCGGCGCTGTGTCCGGAGCGCGGTCCGCCCCGTGCGTCGTCAGGCGCGGTTTTTCCGATCGCGGCCAAGCCACTCCATGATTTCAGCGGTGTGCTCTCCGAGCTCAGGCGGCGGGGCGGACACGCCCGGGCCGTCGCCGCCCATGCAGAAGCCGGCGTTGATGATTTCCGGCGCGGGATCGCCGGGCAAAGGAGGGAAATCCAGCGGCAACCGAACTTTGCGCTCCTTTAGATGAGGGAATTCGGCCGCTTCGGCGACGCTTCTGACCATGCCGCACGGGATTCCCGCCTCGCTCATCGCCTGTTCGAGTTCAGCCGCATTCCATTTGCAAATCTCGGCGCCGAGCTCTTCCTGCATATCTGTCGCGTTGGCGCGACGCGCTTCGCTGTCGGCAAAACGTTCATCGGCCAGCCAGTCTTCTCGTTTGAGAAAGCGCGCCAATGCTTCGAACTGGTATTGCTGCACGACGCCGAGAGAAACGATGCGGCCGTCTTTCGCTTCAAACATGGCGGAGGTCGGTTGGCCGCTATAGCCCACATTGCCTGTGCGTTGCAGCGGCTTCCCGGAAATCAGATAGGGCCCGACAGCCGACGTCATGAAGGCGAGGGAGGCGTCGAGCATGGCGACGTCGATGAACTCGCCGCCGCCGGCGCCCCGCTCTCGCCGCAGGAGTGCAGCAAGAATGGCAAAGGCGGCGGTCTGTCCGGTCAGCGTATCCACCACCGGGAAACCGACACGCATAGGCGGGTCTTCAGGAGTGCCGCTTAACGACATCATGCCGCTCGTCGCCTGGACAATATTATCGATGGCGGGCCAATCGCGATAAGGGCCCGATTGCCCATATCCGGAAACCGAACAGAAGACGAGATCCGGATTGAGCTTTCGCATCTCCTCATAGCCGAGGCCGAGACGGCCGATCACGCCTGGGCGGAAATTTTCGACCATGACGTCCGACCGCGCGACAAGCTCTTTCGCCGCCGCCAGATCGGCCTCATTTTTGAGATTGAGTGTGACGGATTTCTTGCCGGCGTTTACTGCCGTAAAGGCTGGCGCCATGCCGTCATAGCGGCGATCAGCGCCGTAATAGCGCATGGCGTCGCCGCGGCCGGGCGCCTCGACCTTGATTACTTCCGCGCCGAGCAGGCGCAAGAGATGGGTCGCATAGGGCCCGGCCATGACATGGGTGAAATCTGCGATGAGAATGCCATCCAGCGGTTTGTTCATGAGTTTTCTCCTGCGCAGATAATTGTCCCGTCGCCGCTTATGCTGTCGCGCGCAAGACGGAAGACTTTTGCGCCATCGATGTCATAGCGCGAGAGCGCCAGTGCGTTGTGTTCCGCTTCCTCAAGATAAATCCGTTCGAAGAGATCTTGCTCCTCGTCTGAAATGCGAAAGACCTCGACATTTTCCTGCGCCGCGAGCGTTTCGCCTTCTTCAAGCGCTGCCCGGTTCTCCTCGGCGAGGGCGTTTTCCCAGATTTCGACGGAGCTTTCGAGGATCGCCTGGTGCCCGGCGCTCAAATTGTTCCATGCTTTCTCGCCCATGGCGCGCGCGGGATAAGCGCCGCGCGGCACCGACATGGCGAGCGCGTAACCGGCGACATCGGCGAAGTGCAGTGACTTGAACGTGTCGGCAGGCGCGACAACGCCGTCCAGCACTCCTTTCGCAAGAGCAGAATAGACGTCGCCCATCGGCATGTTAACCGGGTCAGCTCCGAGCGTTTCCAGCAATTTCAGAAGTTCGGTCGGCGCACGGATGCGCAGCCCTTTGAGATCGTCGAGCGACCGCACGGCGCGCTCGCGCGTGATGATCCAGGGAAGGTTGCCGCCTTGAACCGCGAGGACTTTAAGGCCTTCCATTTCCTCCTGAATCTGATCCGAATGCGCCGCGAGACAGCGATAAAGCGCGACCTGGTTCTCGATTGTCTCGACGCCGCTGTAAAAACCCGACTGCACGCGAATGAGATGCACGCCACCGCGGACATAGATTGGCGTGATAAGCCCGATATCAGCGACGCCGTGGCGCAGTTCCTCAAGAGAATCCTTCGCCGACAATAGTCCGCCCGACCAGATCGGTCTGACTTGCAGCGAACCGCCCGACGCCTCTTCCACATACTCCATCCATCGTATGTCGGCGCGGCTGAACGGATGAGTCGGCGCGTAAGGCGTCGCGTAGACAAGCACCACAGGACCGTTTTCCGGACCGGCGCTATCCGCTCCGGCGCAGGCGGCAAGAAGCAAAAAAAGGAGAGAGGCGAGGCGATGGATCACAGCAGCGCCTCTGCTTTCAGGAACCCCTTCACCTTTCCGACCATGGTGTCATGGTCCCAGTTCTTGGCGTCGACCATGTCGGCGTCGAGGGCGAGGACTGGCACGCCTGCCGCTTCAAGGGCTTCCTTTGTCATCTTCGTTCCGGATTGGGAGAGCCGATTGTCCGGCGGCATCAACATCAGCACTGCATCGATCCCGCAGCGTTTTGCTTCGCTCGCCATCCAGCTATTCATCCACGGCGGCAGGTGCAGGACTTCGTTCATGGCGCAGATGCGGCTGGCGAGGGCGCGCATCGGCTCATCTTTTACCGCGCGTATATATTGCGGCCCGGCGAATGGCATATACATCGACCAGACGAAAACCGCGCCGGCGTCTTCCTCCAGCGCCTGATAGAACCCCGGATCGTGCCACAGGCCTGCGCCGATCCACATCAGCCGGATGCGTTCATTTTTCGCAACGCCCGCGCCCGCCTTCACCCGTTCGCGCACTTCATCGCGCACCCGCCGCGCATGCGCGACAGCCCAGTCGGAGCCGCGGTGCCATTGCGGGATCATCGTGTTGGGCATCTGGTCGGCGATGGAAACGGGGCAGGGGCGCGCCTCGCCGATCATCCGCGCGGCCTCGGCGATATAGCTTTCCTGCTCGTTGATCTTCTCCATCAGGACACGCAGACGGTCCTCGCTGAAACGGCGGCCGGTCTTTTCTTCCAGCAGCGCGATCAGCTCGTGCATTTCCGCGACCATAAGGTCAATGCGACGGCTTTCGTAAACCTCTTCCCAATGTTCGTTGGAGCGCTCGAACCAGTTCGGCTCTTTGTGCTCCCAGGCCGGGGCCTCCATGGGAAAAAAGTCCGTGTCCAGCGCTTGCGCCCACTCGCTGAACACATGCTGGATGCAATCGCAGGTAAGACGCGCGACCAGCACGGACGGCTTTGGCAATCCGCCCCAGGGCGCGCTCGCCGGATCGTTTGCGACGGTGCAGGCGAAGCCCAGGGAGCAGTATTTGCAACTATTGGCGGGATAGCCGCGCTCAAGCAGCGCCTCGAAATAGCGCCCCGAAAGCTGCTTTGCGGAGATATAGGCCGACCACCACTGATTGGTGACCAGCGGCATGTCCATAACGTGAAAGATTTCATGAGGCGTGTCGGCCTGCGCCACGGCGAAAGGCTCGCCAAGCTCGACCACGCGGCGCTTCAGCTCGGCCCCGAAGGCCTTCTGGTAAGCCGTGGCCGCCTCCGTCGCCGCGAGATCCTTGCGAGAGCGTCTTCCCGAGCCAGTCGTCATTTGAACACTCCTAACGCGGACAATTGCTCATACCGTTCCGGGGCCAGGCCGGCGACATCGAGGGCGATCTCTTTGTTGTGCTCGCCAATGCCGGGTGCGCGATAGGGCGCGAGCGCCCCGCCGGAAAGCGTCATCGGCGTTCTCACATGACCGAAGGCGCCGAGATGAGGGTGCGGCAACTCGACAAGCGCCCCGCGCGCCTTGAGAGTTTCGTCGGCGAAGAGCGCCTCCATATCCATTACCGGCGCCGCGGGAATGCCTGCGGCTTGCAGCGTCGCCGCCGAGATCTTGGCGTCGCGCTCCGCGCTCCAGGCCTCGACGGAAAGCCCCCCGGTAACGCCCTCGAGTTTCGTCATGTGGTCCTTCGTCGGCGCCGAATAAGCAAGCCAGCAATCGTCGCCTTTTGCGGCGACGACGGCCTGATGAAAGACGCCTTCAGCGGCGTTGCCCTGACGCGAGGGCTCCGCACCCTGTTGCGCGGCGATTATGGCGTCGCCCATCTGCTGCACGCAGATCTCATACATCGAGGCGTCCACATGGCCGCCGCGGCCGGTCTTTTCCCGCGCGGCGAGAAGGGCGCAGGCGCTCGCCGCCATGGCGAAGGGCACGATCACGTCGCCATAAGGCACGGCGCCCGGAACAACGGGGCCGCGGTCGGGCCAGCCGGTCATGTAGGTGCGCCCCGACAGGGCGCCGCCGGTGCCGTCGACGCCCCATTCCTGCGCCAGCGGGCCGGTCTGGCCGTAGACGCTGCCCGAAATCATGACGATGCCGGGATTTTTCTTCGCAAGGCTTTCATAATCGAAGCCGAGTTTGGCCATGGTGCCGGGCGAAAAGTTTTCGACGACAATGTCCGCCCATTCGATAAGCGGGTTCAGCACTTCGCGGGCCTCCGCCAGCTTGAGATCGAGAGAAAGGCTGCGTTTCGACGTATTGAGATGCGCGAACCAGGGCTTGTCGTCGAAATTGCCGGGCTGCGACGCCGAGACCTGCACGTCAATCCGGGACAGGCAGGGGCGGCTGCGGCTCTCGACCTTGATCACGTCGGCGCCGAGATCGCCGAGCGTCTTCGTGGTGATCGAGCCGACAAGCGCCCAGGCGAAATCGAGGACCCTGACCCCGCTTAAGGGACCCTTGCGGCTGGTCGCTGGCGGCAGGCGGCGGTCCGCCTCAGTTCCGCTTTCGCGTATCGCAACGAAACGGGAGGGTTTTTTTACGCCGTCTTTTTCCTCGAAAAATCCTCGCGCCGCGAGATGGTTATCCATAAGCACGTCGGAAGGCGCATTAACGACGCAAGCGTTGACGCCCCGGCGACGGCCCTCTACGGCCATGTCTTCTTTCGTACGTGTACGGAAAAATGCCTCGATCGCCGCTTCCCATTCTTCGCGTACGGCCGGGTCGAGGGTGGAGCGGTTGTAGGTCAGCCAGTCGACGCCACGCATGGGATTGGGAAGTCCCGCCTCGTCGATCCAGTCGGAAAGCGCCTGATTGGCGGGCGCGCCGAAACGGCCGGTCATCAAGGAATGGAAGCACCAGCCGTCGGCGAGGGGCCAGATGCAGCGCACGGTCGCCTTGCCGTAATTGAGGGCCGGGCCGACGCGGCGCAGTTTGCGCTTGTCGAATTGCCAGCCGACAATGCCGCTGACGCCGCGGTTGAAGGCGACTTCCTGAATGGAGATGTCGATATGTTGGCCGCCTTCCCCGCGTATCCGCGCCAGATGCGCCGCCATGGCGCCGGAGGCCGCGACCATCTCCGCATGAAAGGTGCAGGCGTCGAGCGCCTCCTTCACCGGCGCCCGGTCAGGCTCGCCGCAAAGTTTCAGCGTGCCGCCCGCCGCGGAAGCGATGAGTTCGTTGCCTTTCAGGCTGGCGCCGGGGCCAAAGCTGCCGAAAGGCGTGACCGAAACATGAATGAGGTCGGGGTAGGTTTCATGAATACGCGCCCGGGACCAGCCGCGTTCTTGCAACGCTGGCAAGCCGAGATCATCGATCAGAAAATCGGCGCCGGCGGCGTTTTCAATCGTCCCGGCGCGGATTTCTGCGCCGAAGCTTGCGAGAAAACGCGCAAGCGGACGGTCCGCCATGGCGCCGAGCGCGATTACAGTCATTGCGTCTAGACTGGCCATTACGAAAGGCTCCCGAGAAAGGCGGCGATATCGGCTGCGGCGCCATCGCCTGCGTCCCAGCGGCGCCGCGTGAGGGAGAGGGCGGGAATGCCCGCCTGTTTCAGCGCATCGAGCTGGCGCGGCAACCTCCAGACCAGCGCCTCGTCTTCTTCGATCAGCCATATAATGGCGGCGTCTGCGTTCGCTGCGCGCGCGGCTTTGGCGATTGAGGCGGCCTCGTCGGCGAACAGGCGGGGGCTCAGCGCGTCCTGCGTAGCCTGCGCGATCGCGCGTTCAACTGACCCTTCTTCCAGATTGACCGGCGCGCCGTAGCGCAACAGGGCGCCGTCGTAATACTCGCCTGCGACCTCGTAGCCGGCGCGCGCTGCGGCGGCGTGAAGGCGCCCATCCGGCGGGGTCGAGCCCGCAAGAAGGAGGCGTCCTTTAGGCGGCGGCGCCAGTTCGGGCGCGGGGCCGAACAGCGGTTCCGGCGCCGCAAAGAGGAGGGCGCGCGCCAGCTTTTCATAATAAGCGCCGGCGCCCTGACGGTTCGTGTTGAGAGCTGCGACGGCGTTGCGGCATTCATTGGCGCGCTTGGCGCCAGCCGCCAGCGCCTCTTCAGACACGCCGAGACCAGCGCAAAGTCGTCGCACCGCATCTTCCGTGTGCGCAAGGCTGGATGCGCGTCGGATTTTCGCCGCATCGAAGATCAGCGGCTGCGGGCCTTTCACAACACCCGTCCGCTGCAGTTCGCAGACATAATAATAGAGCCGCTGGCTGACGTCGTTGCCTCGCGTGAAGATCACATATTCAAAGATGTTGTCGAAAACGCCGTCGGCCCATTGCTGAAGGATCGATTTCGCCAGCGGCGGAAAGCTGCTTTCGGTCCACTTCTCCGCCGCGGCGCCGCCGCCTTCGGGACGCCAGGGCAAGTGGAATGCGTTGAGGCCGGGGGAAAGCAAAATGTCCTGCGGAATGTCGAATCCCACATAGCCGATGGCGCCGCCGGCCGCGCGCGCTTCGGCCAGCGGATCGGAGAGGATGGCGTCGAGTTCGGTTTCCGTCATTGGCCTAACCATAGGGGCAGCCACAAAGCGATGGCGGGGAAGAGAATCAGAAGCGACAGGTGCAGAAAGTCAGCGGCGAGAAACGGGAGGACGCCCTTGAAAATCCGTCCGAGCGAGATGTCGCCGGCTATCCGCTGAATGACATAGAGATTGATGCCGATGGGCGGATGGATGAAGCCAATCTCCATCGCGCGCACAAGAAAGATGCCGAACCATATGGGGGACATGCCGAGCCCCGTGACGATCGGCAGCAGGATCGGCGTTGTCAGCAGCATCAGCGCAAGACCGTCAAGCACGGAGCCGAGCAGCAACAGGAAAACCGCGATGGCGAAAAGTGTGGCGATCTTTCCCGCATTCATGCCGGTGATCAGCTGGGCGGCGGCGTCCGCAAGGCCGGTCACGGACACGAAAACAGAGAAAGCAAGAGCCCCGACAATGATCAGATAAATCAGACCTGATGTGCGCAATGTTTCTTCGAGCGCGTTATAAAGCACTTGTCCGTTGAGCCGCCGCCGCCAGGCGAGAATAATGAGCGCGCCCGCGGCGCCGATGGACGCCGCTTCCGTCGGCGTGAACCAGCCGAGCGAGATGCCGCCGATAACCAGAAGGATCAGCCCGAGAATGTCGATGACCTTGCGCAACGCCTGCAGGCGCTCGCGCCAGGGTTTGCGTTCGCTCGCCGGCGCGAGATCGGGCCTGATCCGCACCATGAGCCAGATCACGGTGAAGTAAAGCGCCATCTGCGTGAGACCCGGAATTATCGCCGCGGTGAAAAGGCGACCGATTGACTGCTCCGCGATGATGCCGAAGACAATGAGGGCGCCAGATGGCGGGATCATCTGGCCGAGCGTTCCGCCGGCGGCGACGGAGCCCGTTGCGAGCGCATCGGAATATCCGCGGCGTTTCATTTCCGGCAAGGCCACCATGCCAATGGTGGCGGCGGTTGCGAGGCTCGATCCGTTGACGGCGCCGAATGCCGCGCAGCCGCCGACGGAGGAAATGGCGAGACCGCCTCGGCGATGGCCAACAAAGGCTGCGGCGGTGTCGAAAATATCGCGGCTCGCATTCGCCGAAAAACACAAATGCGCCATCAGGAGGAACAGAGGCAGGGTGCCGAGCGGGTAGCTTGTCGCGGTTTCAAAAAGGACGACGCCCGCCTTGATCAGCGCCGCTTCCGGACCGAGCACGAGCGTCAACCCGACTACGCCGACGAGCCCGAGCGCGACGCCGATGGGCACGCCCAGGACGAGCAGCGCGAGAAGCGCAATGACGCCGGCAAGGCCGGTTGCGGGGGCAGCCTCAATCATCCTGTTTGTCGCCTTTTACTGCGCGCAGGGCGTAGATGATTGCGAGGAGCGCGCATGTCCCGACGACAAGCACGCGCAATGGCAGGATCTGAATACGCAGGACTTCGGTTTCCTCATAACCGCCGATCATGTCGATGGCGAGCCAGCCGGATCCGGCGCCAAGCGCCGCAAAAACCAGGCAGGTCAGCATGGCGGAAGCGCGCTTGAGCAAGACGAGCGGCGCGCCTTTGAGTTTTTCCGTGAGGATGCGCACGGTGGCGTGATTGTTATTGAGGCTCGCGATGATAAGCCCGCCCATCGCTGCTATCGCGACAACAACTTCGACGATCTCAATAGCCCCAAGAAAAGGCATGCCCGCATATCGTCCGATGACGCTCAGTGCATCGGTCGCCATGGCTGCTAGCAGGGCGCCGCCCCCGATGATGACGGCAGCGCGATAGGCGCGGGAATGCGGCGTCGAGGTGCTTTCCGTCATCTCACATTCACTCTTCCGTCTACGAACTGCATGGTCAATGGCGGCAGGCCCGACGCACTGGTGATGCGCCCGATATAGGCGGCGACCATTTCGGCCTGTTCGCCCTGGGCGAGCACTGGGCGGCCCGGCGATTCAACATGAACCGGAATAAACCCGGCCTGCAAACGCTCGCCGGGGCGCCAGACGACTTCACCGATCATCGCGTTGACGGCTTCGGGGTGAAACGGCGCTAACCGATAGGCGGGATCAGGTTCAAATCCGAAAAGCTCCTTGCGCCGGCGCGCCCAGGCGGCGCGTTGGGGATGGTTCTGATCGGGGCTCAAGGCTTCGGTGACGACGCAGCCATTCCCAAGGCCGTGAAACACCGGCGTGTCGCCGATAAACTCGATCGCCTGCACGATATGGGCGTGATGGCCGATGACGAGGTCAGCGCCCGCCTCGACGCAGTGCGCCGCGATCCCGCGCTCATAAGGCGCAAGCGTCGCCGGCGTGTGAACGAGCCCTTTGTGCAAGGCGACGATGACAAACTCCGCCTCTTTGCGCGCGTCGGCGACGTCCCGCTTCAGCGTGTCGACCGCGTCCTGCGTAATGCGTGAGAGCTGAGCGGCCGGCGCGATTGTGCTCCCGTCTTCCGGTTCGATTCGCAGATATGCGCAGCCCGCTTTTCCGGGACCGGCCCAACTGAATTCCGGTCCGACGCAATTATAGGAAAGAAGCGCCGCCCTGAATCCCTTCGTTTGCAGAATTGCCGGCCTGCGCGCGTCGTTGATAGTCGCGCCCGCGCCTGTATATGCGATTCCGACTTCCTCGAGTTTTGCGATTGTATCTGCAATGCCGGTCTCGCCGCAGTCGGCGATGTGGTTCCCAGCAAGCGTGACCGCATCGACACCCGCGCGCGCCAGCGCTTCGAGATGTTCGGGCGGCGCGCCCGGCGCGGGAACATCTCCCGCGACTTCCTTTTGAGTCTTTGTATGTGGAACTTCCAGGTGACCGATGACGAGATCAGCCTCCTTCAGCGCCTTGGCGACGCCGGAAAGCCAGCGATCCGGGTCCGGAGCATCGAGAATGATGTCGCCCAGAAGGGCGATCTTCACCGCCGGCTGCATTGTGGCTGCGCCCATTGCGGCCTCAATCAGGATTGCGCAGGAAAGCAGAGCCGGAATAGTCCGTTTGCAGAGTGTCTCCAAAGGTCGAAATCACGCGGTGCTCCCTAAGCGTTGTGGCCTTACGGCAACATCTTTTTCTCATTACGTCCTTGATTATCAAGGGCCTCCATAAGCGTCAACAATATTGTTGACAATCTGATAGCTTTCGGTAAGCGTGGCGATTATTGGCGGACACCAAACGAAGCCGTCAGCAAAACCATGCGGGGCCCTTTTAAAGAGGCGTCGTCCAGGGAGTGAAAATGCAGTTCCGAATGACGCTGTTCGTCGCGGCCTGCGCGTTTTTTGCAGGAATAGGTGCGCACGCGGCCCGATCAGACGAGCCTTATGAGGACGTCATCCGCACCTCCGCCTATGTGGCGGTGCGGGACGGAACGAAGCTGGCGGTGAATGTCTACCGGCCGGCGATCGATGGCGTCGCTGTCGATGAAAAACTGCCCGTCATCTTTTCAGCGACTCCCTATCGTGCGCGCTATCGCGATGAGAGCGGCGAGATCGTCGATATGGCCCTGTCTGATCGCCACGGCATGCGCAGTCACATCGCGCATGGTTATGTGGTTGTGACGGCTGATATTCGCGGCAAGGGCGCTTCCTTTGGCGCACGGCGCGGCTTTCAGGATCGCACCGAGGCGATGGATCATTACGATCTCATCGAATGGGCTGCGGAACAGCCGTGGTCCGACGGCAATGTCGGCATGACCGGATGCTCTTATCTCGGCGGCGCTACGATGCAGGCGGCGACAGTAGCGCCGCCGCATCTCAAAGCCGTATTTGTCGGCGCCAGCGATTACGACAAATACACATTTGTACGCCGCGGCGGCATTCCGGCCCAGTTCAACACGCGTCCCGATGAGCCGCTTTCCGTCGATCTGGCAAGCGTTCCTGTCGATGCCGACAAGGACGGTTCGCAGCGTGACGCCGCGGTGGCCGAACATGCCGGCAATACGCCAATGGCGGCGCTGTGGTATGGCATGCCTTATCGCGACAGCATTTCGGAATTTACCGGCACGAAGTTCTGGGAAGAGGTGGGGCCTTACACCTACGCTGAAACGCTGAAGTCCTCTGGCATCGCCTATTACTTTTGGTCGACATGGAAAGATGAACCGGCCGAGCAGGTGCTGCTCGCCGCTCGCAATCTTGACGGCAGGCTGATGATGGGGCCGGGCAATCATTGCGAACCGCCGCCTGACATGGACCTTGGCGAAGAAGCGCGGCGGTTTTTCGATTTTCATCTGAAGGGCGAAGACACCGGCATCGAGAGCGAGCCCCGGTATAAATGGTGGACGCTGGACGCGCCGGAAGGCGAGGTCTGGAAGCAATCCGACGCTGAGCCCGGGGCGGGCGTCCTGCGCACAAAGCTCGCATTATCGCAGGGCGAAAGCGGAACCGTCGCGTCGGTCAATGACGGCTTGCTGGTGGCGAAGGGAGCGCGCAAGGGCGAGGATGCTTTCCGGATCGATTATTCAGTGGGCGGGAAGGAATATTTTCCCTTTTGGCCCGCGGTGCTGGATGAAAAGGGTCTGACCTACACCTCTGCGCCCCTCGCGGAAGACGTCGCCATGGAAGGCTATCCCGTGGTCGAGCTTGTCGTGTCGGCCGACCGCGAGGATGCGCCGATTTTCGTTTATCTCGAGGAAGTGGCGCCCGACGGGACCGCGGAGAACATCTCCTTCGGGCGTCTGCTGATGTCGCACCGCAAACTTTCCGAGCCGCCTTACGACTATGCAGGCTTGCCCTGGCATTCCGGAAACACAGCCGACGTGTCGCCGGTTCGGCCCGGGAAGATCTATGACATCACTTTTGCGCTGACGCCCAGTGCAAAGATTTTCCGTGCGGGACATCGCATCCGGGTCTCAATCCGCGGCGCCGATCCGCGTCAGCGCAATATCGATGAGATTGCCGCAGAGCCTGCGCCGGAACTGACAATTTACACCGGGGCTAAAAAATCGGCCGTCGCTATTCCGTTCGTTGAACCGCCAGTCTTCGTAAAGCAACAGGGTGATTCAGGGTAAAAGCGCTCGTCAGTGAGCAGGCGCCAATTGGGAGTTAGAGGAGGAAAAACCATGGGGATTAACATGAAAAAAAACGCATCATCTTTGAAGAGGCGGCGTCTCCTGGCCGGCGCGGCGATTGCCGCTCTGGCGGCGCCCGGCTCTGCCTATGCGCAAGAGGCGAATGCTGAAGACGCTGCGGCGCAGGCAGAAGACGTCATCACTGTCACAGGCAGTCGTATTCGCGGCGTCGCCCCGGTGGGGTCGCCGCTGATACAGCTCGGGCGAGACGAGATTGAACAATCGAGCGCCGTAACCACGGACCGTCTTATCCGTGAAATTCCGCAAGTGTTCGACCTCGGCGTTTCGGAAAACTCGCGGGCCCAGGCCGGCGGCAACAGCAACATCACCTATGGCAACAGCGTCAACCTTCGGGGCATTGGCCCCTATGCGACGCTGATCCTCGTAAACAGCCATCGCGCGCTGACGAATACGCGATCTCTCGACCCCTCGATCATGCCGACGCTCGCCCTCGAACGCGTTGAGGTTGTCGCGGACGGCGCGTCGGCGATTTACGGATCGGATGCGATTGCGGGCGTCGTCAACCTCATACCGCGAACGAGTTTCGACGGTCTTGAAGTGATGGGCCGCTACAGCGTCGCCGATAATTTCGACGAGTATCAGGTTGGCGCCGTTTTCGGAAAAACCTTCGAGCGCGGCAGGTTCATGGTCGCCTACGAACATGTGGACCGCAGCAATCTTTCGGGCGACGATCGAGATTTCTTCCGGGCCGATCAGCGCGAAGACGGCGGACCGGATTACCGCACCAATCAGTGCGCGCCGGGCACGATCATCGTCGACGGCGAAACTTATGCGATCCCGGCAGGAGGCGTCACGCCCGCAAACGCCGGATCGCTTCAGCCCGGCACGCAGAACCTGTGTAATTCACAGCTCGGCCAGGACCTTTTTCCGGAAACCTCTTACGATAGCGTCTATGGCAATTTCGCCCTCGATCTTACGGGCAACCTGACCTTCTTCGGCGACGGTTACTATTCCAAGCGCGACTTCAGACGCTTTTCAGGCTATCAGAACGCCACGCTGACCGTTCCGGACACGAATGCGTTCTTCGTCGACCCATCCGCAAGCGGCGCGACGTCGGTCCAGGTCGCTTATAATTTCATGAATGACTTCCCCAAGGCCCAGACTGCGGGCGGCACTGAAAGCTGGCAGACGGTCAATGGCTTGCGTCTCGCCCTGCCGAATGAATGGCAGATCGAAGCGTCGGTCGGATACGGAAAATCTGAAGATGTCTCGAACAGTTTTGACGGACTCAACAACGGGGCGTTGACGGCGGCGCTGGCGAGCAGCGACCCGGCTGCGGCGTTCGATCCTTTCGGTCTGAACCGCACATCGCAATCCGTGCTCAGCGGCCTCAACGACCAGATTTTCCTTGCGCCGACCCTTAATGAACTGCTGCTATACATGGCTAATGTCGATGGCCCCATCTTCAGCATCGGCGGCAACGAAGCCCGGCTTGCGATTGGCTTCGAGCGCCAGGAAATCGACTCGAGTCTCGGGGTGGCGCGCGGCGCGCCAACGACCCCGCTAAGGTTCCGTGACTTCAGCCGGAATGTGAATTCGGGCTATGCGGAGATCTTCCTGCCGATCGTTGGCGGGGCCAACGCCTCGCAAGGCCTTGAGCGCCTCGAACTGACGGCCGCAGTGCGCTATGACGACTATTCCGATGTGGGCGACACGCTTAATCCCAAGTTCGGAGTGGTCTATGCGCCGACGGACTCGCTGGCGTTCCGGGGCAGCTTCGGGACATCGTTCCGCGCGCCGATTTTCGGTTCGATCTATGGCAACTCAAACGCCATGTTCGTGCAGCGCTATCAAGATCCGACGTCGCCGACCGGTTCGACAATCGGTCTTGCGCGTTCGGGACCCAATCTCGATCTCGCCCCTGAAGAGGCGACGACCTGGACCGCCGGCGCAGACTGGTCGCCCGCAGACAACCTTACCTTCGCGCTTACCTACTTTAACGTGAAGTACGAAGGTCAGGTGCAGAACTATCTGCCGGATCTCGCCATCCTTGGCCGCGAAGAGGCGTTCGAGGGCACGGGCATCATCCTTCGCGACCAGGCGGCGCGCGATCAGGTGCAGGAATTCCTCGATGAGGGCATTCCGATCTTCGGCGTCGCGCCCGATCCCATCACGCTTTTTGTTGACGGCCGAAACTACAATCTCGGCGTCTCGAAAACCGCCGGCTTCGATTTCCAGGGCGTCTACGACATCGACACCGACTCCATGGGCTCGTTCGACTTTAGTCTGAACGGGACGTGGCTGACCAAATACGAGGTCGCCATTACCGACCAGGCGGAGTTGATCGACCGTCTCGACACGATCTTCAATCCGCTTGATTTCAAAGCGCGTGCAGCGGCGACGTGGAGTTACGGCGCCTCTACGGCGCGCATTCAGGTCAATTATGTGGGCGGCTATGACAACGATTTCGTCACGCCGGTCCAGCATGTCGGCGCGTACAAGCCGGTCGATCTGACATGGCGCTATGATTTATCCGGCGTCGGCGGTCTCGCGGAAGGCCTGATTTTCGGCTTCGACGTGCGCAACGTCTTCGACGAGGATCCTCCCTATGTGAACATCGCGCCGGCAGGCAATGGCAGCGGCGGCTATGACGCCACGACGACCAATCCGGTCGGGCGCACATTCTCTTTCTCTCTGCGCAAACGTTTCTGACGAAGGGGCGCCGAATCCTTCCCGCGGCGCATCCGGGATGGCTCCGTCCGGCTGTTCAAGCCGGACGGAGTCCCTTTCAGAGAGATGGAAAAGATTGAGGAGACTTGATGATTAAACGCACAGCTCCTTTATTCGGTCTTGCCGCGCTTGCGGCATTTGTGCTGGTTTCAGGCTGTAGCGGAGAAGCGCCTTCCGACGCGCCCGAGCGGCAGTCGCAGGCGGATCCGGAGTCTCCTGCAACGGACGCGGCAGATCCCCGCACGCGGTATGAACGGCTCGCTTCAATTCCTGACGGGCGTGGAACCGGCGCCTTTCCGGCGATCAAGTATGAAGACGAATCCCTCCCGGCGCATGTGATCTACAGGCCGGAGAATCCGGAAGCGCTAGATGGCCCGTTGCCTATTTATCTATGGGGAAATGGCGGGTGTTCGCGGGACGGCGCCAGCGCGCGACTGCATCTTCTTGAAGTCGCTTCCCATGGCTATCTCGTCATTGCATCGGGAACGATCTTGAACGGTCCCGGCGTCCACATTCCCGATCCGTTGCCCGACTATTACAATGGCACCACGCCTGAACAGATGATCGACGCGCTCGATTGGGCCATCGCCGAAAACCAGCGCGAAGGTTCTGCGCTTCAAGGCGCCATCGCAACCGATAGTGTCGCCGTGTCGGGACATTCCTGCGGCGGACTCCAGGCAATTCTTTCCGCCGAAGACCCGCGCGTCGATACAGCCGTCATCATGAATTCCGGCATATATAACGATGAAGGGCCGGGGCGCAGCGGCATGGTCATCAAGAAAGCGCATCTTGAGAAACTGCATGCGCCGATGCTCTACATTCTCGGCGGGCCGTCCGACATGGCTTACGCCAACGGCATGGACGATTTTCGGCGCCTTGGCGTTCCTGTGGTCGCGGCCAATCTCGATGTCGGGCATGGGGGCACATTCTGGGAGCCAAATGGCGGCAAGGCGGCGGCGATGACCGTGCGCTGGCTCGACTGGCGCCTGAAAGGAGATGGAGCGGCGGCGGCGATGTTCCTGGGCGACGAATGCGGATATTGTCTCGATCCGGACTGGGAGATTGCGCGCCGGAATTTTTCGGCGAAGTGAGGCGCGTGCGCTTGGCGCCGCGAAGGTGGTTTGGGCGCGCCGCGTGAAAATTGTTTATCGCATAAAGAGAATCCGCCGGCGATGACGGTTTCGCTTGCATGTTGATTCTTCTCGCCGCAATTGGCGCGCTCGGGTCCATCGCCATTCACCTTGTCGTGCCGGCGATGCCGGACATCGCCGCCAGCGTCAGCGCGACGCCGGCGCAGGTTCAGCTCGCAATCAGTTTCTACCTGGCCGGCATGGCCGCGGGACAACTCGCCGGCGGATATGCGGCGGACCGGTTGGGCCGCCGCCCGGTTATTCTTGCGGCGATCGCGTTGTTTACCGCTGCGAGTCTTGCCGCAGCCTTTTCCAATAGCGTCGCTTTGCTGATCGGATTTCGCTTCCTGCAAGCGGCTGGGGGAGGCGCGGCGGTTATCGCCGCCCGCGCGGTCCTTGCAGACATTTCTCCCGCCGACATGCTTGCGCGGCGGATGGCTGCCATGATGTCCCTGCTGTTGATGTCGCCCGCTTTGTCGCCGGTGCTTGGCGGCCTGCTGGCGAGCTACGGAGGGTGGCGCGCGAATTTCCTGTTTCTGTCGGCCTGCGGCGCCGGATTGTTAGCGGCCAGTTTCACCAACATTCGCGAGAGTCTTTCCCGCGCCGGCGGGGACAAACCAGCGGGCCTTCGCGCCGGTTACGCCGTCGTGTTGCGCTATCAGGCGTTTTGGCGTTTTTCGTTTGTGATTGCGTGTTCAAGTTCGGTGATGTTCGGTTTTCTCGCGACATCGCCTTTTTTTCTGATACAACAATACGGACTTTCGCCGGCAGCTGCGGGGTGGTGCTATTTTGCCGTCGCGGGGGCCGGTATCGGCGGAACATTCGCCGTCAAAACTTTCGAGCGCCGTGGCGGGGCTTTTCGCGCGGGGGCCGCTCTTTGCGTCTGTGGTTGTGCGGCGATCTTATGTTGCGGCTTCGCCGGCCTGCAAGGTGTGCTACCGCTAATTGCGCCGATGATGTTTGTCGCTTTTGGCGTCGGAATCTCGGCTCCGGCTGGCGTTGCTTCGATTCTGCGGCTCATCGAGGGGAGGGCCGGCGCGGCGTCGAGCCTCTCCGGCGCATTTCAGATGCTGGCTGCAGGGCTGACGACAACCTTTCTCGCGCAATGGCCGATTGAAGATCTTGCGGCGCTTGGCGCGCCTCTGCTTGCCATCAGCGTCGCTGGCCTGATCCTGGCGCCGCCCGGCCGCGTTTCGGAAATCGATCCGTTGCTTTCGAGGTGATGGTAGACGCGATGTCCTTAAGCCTTCGCATCGGTGCGATCTTACGAACGCAACATTCCTCCGTTCTTATCAGGGACACGCAATTGGGGCTTAAAATGGAGAGGATGCACGAACTTGAGCACGGTCGCCTTGTTGCGCCTTTTATAAGCACCGGTCTGTTACGCCGGAGGGTCAGCTCGGGACCCAACCCGAATTGACCGTTCAAGTCCCGTCACTCGCGCCATTTTCTTCAATAAAATTCATGAGATGAGCGGCTTGCTTTTCGGCTTTGCTGGCGATGCTTTCGCTGGGTAAGCACCGCGAATCGCGCAAACCGTCATTGTTTGTCACCTCATTCCCATCATTGCGTTGGAGCGGTCGCGCGATGCTTATTCCTCGACCGCCCGGGCCATATCGCGCTCATAGCTAAGCGCCGCCAACCAGAAACACACGCCTGCGCAGACTGGCGTGACAGCAATAATAAGCAGGGAATAGCGGATCGCCATTTGGCCGAGCTGCGGTTCAAGCACATCGTTCAGAACGCCCACCACCAGCGGGCCCACGGCTTGCCCAAGCAGACTTGCGCAAAACACCAGTACGGCGACTGAAAGCGCACGCATCCGGATGCGTGCGACATTCATTGTTGCGGCGAAAATCGGCCCCTGATGGATGAGGGTTACAAAGCTCGTCGCTGCGAAACCGAGGAGCCAGACCATCTTTGTCTCGCCAAGCAGGAATAGGGCTTCCGACGGACCTGCGAGCGCGCAGGCAATGGCGGGGATTTTCACCCGCCAGCTCGTGCGGCGGGGCCCGAGCCGGTCGATGATCACGCCGCCTAACAGAACGCCCAGGGCGCCGAGAACGCCCCTGATCGGTCCGATGGAGGCTGCGACGTCAGCCATGCTCATATCATGGACGCGAGCCAGGAAAGTCGGCGTCCAGGCGCCGGCGGCGAAAACATTCGCGCCCATAAATGTCGCGCCGGCAAGCATGAACACATAGGTTCTGGTTTTCAGGAGGTAGCCGAGGCTGGCGCCGATATTTTCCGGCAATTTTCTGGCTGGCGCACTTTCCGTAGCGCCGCGCTCAGGCTCTTTTACGGTGAGATAGAATATAAGCGAAAAAATAACGCCGGGCGCGCCGGCGCAGATAAACATTGTGCGCCAGCCATAATGCTCCGCAATCCACCCTGCGATTGGAAACAGAATGACGAAGGCGATGGAGCTTGAAAGGCTGAAAATGGCAAGCGCCAATGGCCGCCTTTCCGCCCTGAAGGTGTCGGAAAGCATGGAGTTGGAAGGTGCAAGGCCGGTCGCTTCTCCGGCGCCCATCAAAAAGCGCGTGAGCGCCAATTGCCAGATATTCGCCACGAAGCCGGTCAGCACCGTCATGGCGCTCCAGAAAGCAAAGCCCGCTGCAATTATGTTTTTGCGGTTCCAGCGATCCGCCGCCCAGGCGATGGGAACGCCGAGAATAGAGTAGAAGAGGACGAAAGCGAGGCCGGAAACAAGCCCGAGCGCCGCATCGCTCACCTGCATTTCCGCTTTGATCAGCGGCAAGGCGAGGCCGAGAATGGAGCGGTCGAGATAATTGAAAACGGAAATCAGGCACAGAAAGCCGAGTGTGTAAACCGCGTTCGGCGTCCAATCCTTGTGGCCGGCGCCGTTGTTGGGGGCTGTCGAGGTGTCTGTCATAGTCTCGACGCCCGCGTTTCTGTGCATGTTATGAATTCCAATAGCGCCGGCTGGCCGGCGTCAATGGCGGCGAGCGCCCGAGCGATCGCTGGTTTGATGTCATCCGGTTCGCTCACTCTTTCGCCATAGCCGCCCAGCGCGCGCGCGAATGCGGCGTAGTCGCCGGATATATCGGTCGAGCGGAATTTTTCCGTGGCGACAGGCATCTGATTGAGCTCGATCGCCATGGCGCTGTTGTTGAGAAGAATGGACAGGATCGGGAGGCGCTCTCGCACGGCGGTCTCGAAATCCATGCCTGTGAACCCGATGGCGGCGTCGCCCCACACATTGATGCACAGCTTGTCCGGACAGGCGAGTTTGGCGCCCATGGCGAGACCGAGGCCGTAACCGAGCTGCGTGGACTTTCCCCAGCCGATATAGGTCAAAGGCTCGGTTGTTTTCCAGAACGGCGAGAGCTGGTCCCGCGGACTGCCGGCGTCATGGGTGATGATTGTGTTCGCAACATCGACAGTGTGCTGAAGATCCCATAACACACGGTAAGGCGAGAGCGGTTTGTCGTCAGATGTCAGCAGCGGCAGCCATTCCCGCATCCATTCCTTTTCAGCTGCGGCGATTTCGCGTCCAGCCGGCTCTATATCGCGCGTCTCCTTCATAAGGCCGGCGCAGGCTGTATCGATCATGGCGAGGGTCAGCTTTGCATCGCCCGCGAGCGCCATCTCGCACATGATCGATTTGTTAAAGTCCGCGGGATCGAGCGTCGCGTGAATGACGCGTTTTCCTGTGGGCATGCGCACGCCGAAAGCCGTCTCGGAAAAGCTGCATCCTATTCCTAAAATCACATCCGCCTGATCGAGAAAACGGCGAAGTTGTCCGGGCGTCGCGGCGCCGCCGGCCCCGAGCGCGAGCGGGTGTTTTTCATTGAAGGCGCTTTTGCCCTCCAGGCTTGTGCATACAGGCGCCGCAAGCCTTTCAGCGAGCGCCTGAAGCTCCCCATATGCTTCCGCCCAATGCACGCCCTGTCCGGCATAGATCACGGGACTTTCGGCCTGAACGAGCATTTGCGCAGCCTTGTGAATGTCTGCGGAATCCGGGGCGCAGCGGGTCACCGGAACCGGCCGGTATTGAGAGGCGGCGTCTGTTTCCTCGTCAAGGACGTCCCAGGGCATTTCCACAAGCACAGGCCGCAGGCGGCCGTTGCGAAGCTGTGTAAACGCGCGGCGCATGATGTTTGCGACTTCCGAAGCGTCCGTTACAGGTTCGGCATGCTTCGTCACATCGCGCATGGAAAGCGAGGCGTTGTAATTGTCCGGCACATAGGCGAGGCGGCGCGCATATCCTTGCGGTAAGACAAGAACTGGAACCGATTCGGAATAGGCCTGCGCAATGCCGCCATAGGCGTTTTCTGTTCCGGGCCCATGCTGCATGGCGAAAACGCCCATCCGCCGGCCGCGCGTCAGGCGCGAAAGCGCGTCCGCCATATGAACGCCAGTGCGTTCCTGGCGGACGATGATCGGCCGGATGCCCGCCTTCGCTGCTTCCTCAAGCACGGCATTGCGCGGATAGCCAAATATGACGTCCACGCCTTCGCACTTTAATATATGCGCAATCGCGGCGCTGACTTTCATCTTGACTTACTTTGCTTGCGAAAAGTCGGAGGGGCCGATGGGGCGTTCGCCTTTCAGGGTCGTGCGAATGAGGTGCCGACGCTCATATTTGAAATCGTGAACGCCTCGATGCAACAAAAAGCGGTTGTCCCAAACAATGAGTGTGTCCTTTTTCCACTTCACCCGGCAATGGTAGTGCAGCCGTTGCGCAAGGCTTTGGAGATAGTTCAGCAGCGCGCGGCTTTCGTCCTCAGTCCAACCGACGAAGCGCTGGAAGTAAGCCGTATTTGCAAACAAGGCCCTGCGCCCGGTGCGCGGATGAACGCGCACGGCGGGATGAATGTTTTCGAGCTCGTCTTCTCTGAAGTCATGGGATTCGCGTAGACGCAAACGTTTTTCGGGAGGGAGCTTCTCATTGTTGGACCAGATATGCTTGCCGGAATAAACAATCTGCAGCTCGTCAACCAGCGCCTTCATGCTGTCTGAAAGGTCTTCGTAAACGAGATAGGCGTTTGAAAATGCAGTGTCGCCGCCGAATTTAGGCACGGCGAGCGCGCGCATGACAATGCCGAGCGGCGGTTGCAGCAAGAACGGACTGTCAGTGTGGAATGATTCAAAGGAGGGCACGACGTTCTCGGGCTCGTGCGCTTCACGGCGGACCTCCTGCATGTCGCGGTGATCGCCATAGGTGGGCGCCTGCGGGATTTCCGTGATTTCGCCGAAATGGCGAGAAAACGTTTTGTGCTGCTCCGGCGTCAGGTCCTGGTCGCGAAAGACGATGACAAGGAAATGTTCGAAAGCCAGCATGATCTCGTCAAGCACGTCCGGCGATAACGGTTGGCGCAGGTCGACCCCGGAAATTTCAGCGCCGCATGCGCCGCTGATCGGTTCGACGCCGATCTTGCGAAATTCCGGCATGGGCAAACCGGCAACGATCGTGCGGTCCGCACTGCTTGCAGATGCGTCAATATTAGAGGCGGAAACGGACAAGGGTAGTCTCCTCTTGGCAGATGAAAAGGGGGACGGCGGCCGGAAGGGAACCGCCGCCCCATAACTCAAGCGCGGCTAGAAATTCCGGCGCACTGTCACAGCGAAGGTGCGCGGCATTCCCGGACGCCCTTGAATCGAGTTGGTCGAACCGCGATTGTCGAAAATGTCGGTGTAATACAGTTCGTCCGTCAGGTTCTTCGCTTCGAGAGAAACCCGCCAGGTTTCGCTGGGGTCGAGATAGGTCAGTCGTGCATTGACCAGCGTTCGTGAGTCGATATGCCCGAAAATGTCCTCACCGCCCGTTGCCGCATCCACATTGTTGGCGTTGCGGTTGTAGTCATCTTCGTAGCTGATATCGACGCGCGGCGTGATCGTGCCGAAGTTCGGGACGTAAAAGTCGTACTGCGCCCCGATGCTCCACTGAATGTCTTGGATGTATTGGCCGTCATCTTCCAGGCCAATGCCGGAGTTCGCCGCTTCCGCAGAGATAGAATCATATTCGAAATCCAGCGTGGCGAGCGAAGCGTCAATCATCAGGCCTTCTGCAGGCCGCAAGGCGAGCTCGGCCTCAAAACCTTTCACTGTGGCTTCGCCGGCGTTGAGGGGCAGGGCGCAGGGCGCTGGCGGCGCGCCTGGCAGCGGACAGTTGGCGACAGTGACAAGGATGTCGTCGTATTTGTTAAGGAACGCGGCCGCATTGAGCGTAACCCGGTTGTCAAGGAAGCTGCTCTTGAAGCCGATTTCATAAGCGTCCAGCGTTTCCGGTCCATGCGGCAGCGCTTGCGCCGGAAAGAAAGGCCGCGGATTGATGCCGCCGCCTTTAAAGCCCGTTGAAAACTGGGCGTAGGTCATGAACGCATCCGTCCATTGATACTGCAGGACGCCGCGATAGTCGACGCGGTCGCCCTTGAACTCGCCAACAAGGCCGTTCAAAGAAGCGAGTTGCCACGGCACGCCGCCATCGACGCCTGGCGTCATCAGGATGGGATTGGCTGAACCGTTCAAAGCCGCATCGGAACCAGGGACGCCGAAACGGCCGTATTCAAATGTCTTCTCCTGATCCGTATAGCGTATGCCGAAAATGGCGTTCAGCCGGTCGGTTACAGCAAAATCAGCGTTGGCGAAAACGGCCATCGTTTCGGCAGGGATAGTGTTCGCCTCGATGAAATTGAACGGCACCAAAGTGACGCGTGAATAGTTCCTGCTTTTCTTATCGAAATAAAACCCGCCGACAGTAAGGTTCAGGAAATCCTCAATATTGGCGTTAAAGCGGATTTCCTGGCTGAACTGTTCGTTAAAGACCCGATTGGATTGCACGGTGGGAGTAAGCGGCGAGCCGTCGCCCGAAGAATAAGTGCCGTCGAATTCACGATAGCCGGTTATGGAAGTGAGGTTCAGCCAGTCCGCAAGTTCGATCTGGATATTGGCTGACAAACCCCAACTGTCATTTGATGCTTCAAGGGGCGCCTGCCATGGAGCGCTGCCGTCGCGCGGCGCAATATCAGTGTAGTTCTCATAACTTATATAGGGACTGTTGCTGAACGTATCGAGCGCGAAGTCGCCATAAGGTGAGTAGGACACAAATTCGGAACCTGCCGCTGTGCCGAAGGGCACGCCATTCAGGAAATAGGCAGGCGCGCCGCCGGAGCCGGGAACAACCGTTCCCGGATCTGACCCTTGACCGACGAAGAGCAGAGTGGAGGGGCCGACCTCGCTGTTGTCTTCTGTGATATCGCCGACAACATCCACGGAAATGCGATCCGTGGGCTCCCAACGCAGCGCGACGCGGCCGGCGAGATAGCTTTTCCCGCCTTCAGTGCCGATCTGGCAATCATCGGCAGTCGACAACACGCTTGGAATGGCGGTTCCAGGATGGGTGCAGGCATAATCGTAACGTTTGATAAAGCCATCGCTGCGTGCGCCGGTGCCCGAAAAGCGGACGAACAACTCGTCCGGAATAATAGTGAAGTTTTGAGCGGCGCGTAACTCCAGCCGATCATAACTGCCATAGGTTAGTTGGGCGAAGCCGCCGTCATCTCCGTTCGGTTTTTTTGAATAAAGACGGATGGCGCCGCCGATGGAGTTTTGTCCGGCAAGCGTGCCTTGCGGTCCGCGCAGAATTTCAACACGGTCGAGGTCAATCAGCTCGATAAGTGATCCGTGCAGGGTCGGAAAATAAACATCATCGATGTAAATCCCGACGCCTGGCTCAAGCGCGAAGGTCGAATCGCGCTGGCCCACGCCGCGAATATAGGCGACAACCGCCGGGCCATAGGTCGCCGCCGCCGGGCGCAAGGTTACGTTCGGCGCGGTCTGTCCCACATCGGAAAGGTCCTGATAGCCGCGTGCGTCAATCATGTCCGCATTGAGCGCGGTGATCGAAAGCGGCGTCTCCTGAAGGCTCTGCTCTCTGAACTGAGCGGTGACGATGATGGTGTCGGCGCCTGAGCGGTTATCAGCCCCGTCGTCTTCCTGTGCGAGCGAAGCATTGCCCGCAAGGCTAAGTCCCGCCGACAACGCAAACAGCGATGCTGCGGACGAAATTCTCTTTTTGAATGCAATCTTGTTCACGGCGTTTCCCCTTGGATATTCGTTGCGAAGGTTCTGTCGCCTCTTTCCGGGCGATTCCGTGCAATCATATGTTGATAAATCAACGACGCAAGAAAGTTCATATAACGGAATAAAGAATTCCATTATATGGAATTTTCGCGAGTTAAATTTGCTCAGTTCTTGGAGGAAAATTCGATCAGTTCTGTAAGTTCCAGCGCGGCCTGGCGCACGGCGGCGGCCATCTCGTCAAAGTCATGCCGATTGCGCCGGACGGATGGCATCGTAACGCCGATGGACCCGACAATTTCTTCGCGCGCCAGGAAAATTGGCGCAGATACTCCGGCCACGTCATTATTAGGGTCGAAATAAACGGCGCATTTATCGCGCCGGATTTTTTCGAGTTCGGGCAGAATGAGTTTTTTCGGCGGCAAGGGCAAACCGCTTAACGGGCCGACGGACGCGGTTGCCATAACGGCGCGTGTCTCATCGTCAGGCAGAAAAGCAAGAATGGCTTTTCCCAAAGAGCCCCATGGGAGCTCGATTTCCATGCCAGCGTCTATAGCGTGTCGCAGGGGATGAGACGTGAGGATTGCGTCAACAACGGTCGCTTTGCGGCTTGCGGGGTTGTATGTGGCGAGCACTGCAGTTTCGTCCCATGCGCGCCACAAGCGATGAAGGAACGGGCGGCTTAAATGAGCAAGATCGAACCGTGAACGCACGACCCAGGCGAGATGATATAAACCCGGTCCCGCCCTGTACACCTGACTGTCGCCGCGATCCACTAAGCCTTCCCGCGCCAATAGCTGTAACAGCCGGTGGATTGAACTCGACGGAAGGCCCAGTTCACTGGCGAGGTCCTTCAGTTTCACGCCGTCCTGCCGTCGCGCCAGAAGCTTTAAGATTGCTATTGAGCGAACGACAGAGCCCTTTTGTTCATTTGCCGCCATGACCCCTCATAATTCGCGGATGCAGGACAGTTCTGTGGAGCTTTGCTTATAACGGTTAGTGAACGTTTTAGATCTGTCCAAACGTTACAGCTCACATTTGTTGCAATTTATCCCGAGCATGCCGAGGTGATTGGTGCAATAAAAAAGGCTACTTTGGGTGTAAGTTCTAACGTAGAACGCAAGCCCGGTTTCGTCCTGCTTCACGGCCCGCTCCATGAGAGTGCAAAGGCTGGCTCTCGCTCCAGCGCGAAAAAGATGTTGATAAATCAACAATAAAGGTATTAGGCTTTTGCCAGTTAAAATACCCTGTCAGCATCCAGGCGAGGAAATCGATGACCGGCTCATTTGGGCGGGAATATAATTCCGCAAAGACGTACAAGCACATTGAGGCGGCGCCCCACTGCGCGGCCATGGGGGCGGAAATCAAGGGCGTTGATGTCGCCGACCTTTCGGACAGCGCCTTTAAAGAAGTCGAAGACGCTTTATTCCGTCACAAGATGATTTATCTGCGCAATCAGCATATCGATGCGCGCACGCTCGAAGCCTTCAGCGCGCGATTCGGCGAGTTCGCCGATGACGCCTATACGGACGGGATCGACGGGAGCCGGAACGTCCAGCCGATCATAAAGGAGGCGGACGCGAAGACCGGCTGGGTTTTCGGCTCGGGCTGGCATACGGATTCGCCATTTCTGAAACGCCCGCCGGCGATCAGCATTCTCTATGGCGTCGATGTGCCCCCCTATGGCGGGGATACGGTCTGGGCGAACTCCGCGCTGGCTTACAGCCTCCTCAGCCCGGCGATGAAGGACCTGCTTAAAGGGCTCAAGGTCCACATGTCCATTCGCGACGTGCTTAAGAACGCGCAAACCAAAGGCAAAGCGGGCGACGACCCGATCGGCAAGCTGGTGAAATTGCGCGGGGCTCCCGACCTGCCCGAAGACATGAAAGAAAAAATCCGGGGCGCGTATCATCCGCTTGTCAGAACGCACCCGGTTTCAGGCGAACAATGCCTTTATGTGGACGGGTCTTACACCATCAATTTTGAAGGTTTCGAGGAAGAAGAGGCCGCGCCCATCATCGACTATCTGGTGCGGCACATTACCCAGCCCGCATTCGTTTGCCGTTTGCGCTGGGAGAAAAACACGCTCGTTCTCTGGGACAACCGTCTGTGCATCCATCAGGCGCTGAACGACTATGACGGCTTCAGGCGCGAGATGTACAGAACGACGATCGCAGGTGAAGCGCCCAGATAATCATAGGTCTTCACGCACGCGCATCAGCCGCCACAGCGTTTCGTGCATGGGCGCGTGGACGCCATGGGCGCGTGCTTGCCTGACAATGGCGCCGTTGATGTCATCGACTTCGGTGCGCCGTCCCGCTCTCAAATCTTGAAGCATGGAAGGAATGTGGTTGCGGTGTTGGGTCATGGACATTTTCGCCATGGCGTGAACGCCCGCAGCATCTATCGGACAGCCGCTCGCGCTCGCCACCGACGCGCCTTCCTCAATCAGGGCGGCCGCCAGCGCGATGCCATCTTCGCGATCGCCGAGCGGGCCGGGCGTCGTATCGAGAAGCGCGCATGTGGCGTTCATGGTCGCATTGAAGATGACCTTCGTCCAGATTGCTTCCCGGATCGCGGGGTCGGCCTTCGCATCGATTCCGGCTTTAGCGAGAGCCGCCGAAATCTCTTCAACGATCGGCGCCGTTTCTCCGGTCAGCGTGTAAAACTGCACGCCGCCCGACCCGTGCGAGGCGACGACGCCGGGAGACACAAGATCGGCGGGAACGGTGGTGACACCTTCCAGAATGCGGTCTCGCGCGACGCAGGCGGCGATTTTTTCGGCGTTGCCAAGGCCGTTCTGCAAGGTCAGCACATAGGTCTTGTCGCCGATCACATGCTTCATGCTGGCGATCCCATCGCTCGTGTGAAGCGATTTTGTGAAAACGATGATGAGATCGGCCGTTTCTTTCGCATCTGCGGCATTGCTGGCGGGAAGGCGATAGGTCTTTTTCCCGTTGTCTCCGCTCAGCTTAAGACCGGCTTCGTTTATAGCGGCGATTTGCTTCGCGTTTACGTCAATTAGGTGGACGCGCCACCCGGCGGCGGAAAGCTTGGCGCCGAAAACGCATCCCATGGCGCCCGCGCCGAGAATATAAACGAACATAGAAAGACCTGTGTCATGATTGCTGGCGTGCGTAACTTGTCGTCATGTGGCAGTGCGGCGCCCCGGTTTGCTGCATATGCAAATATGAGGTTGGGGCGGCTCCCCAATGGGCGCTTCACATTTTCGAAGAGGCGCGTTAGATGTTGAATAATCAACACAGAGAGAATTGCGTGTCAAATCAATCCAGGGACGAAAGCCTGCTGTCCCCCTCCTATCAAAGACTGTTTGTCTTTTTAATGTTCATCGTCTGCTTGTTCGATTTTGCCGATCGAGCGGTGTTCGCCGTGCTCGCTCAAACGATCAAGACAGAGTTGTTGCTCACCGATTTGCAGCTTGGACTGTTGCAAGGGCTCGCCTTTGCGTTTCTTTATTCGCTTCTCGGGCTTCCGCTTGCGCGGGTCGCCGAACGCAAATCGCGTAAGAAAATAATCGCCGCCTGCACGGCGTTATGGTCGGCCGCCACGCTCTTCTGCGGCTTCGTCTCTTCATTCTGGGGGCTCGCCCTCGGACGCATTGGCGTCGGCGTGGGGGAGGCGGGGTTTCTGCCTGCCGTGAACTCCATGGTGGGCGACCAGTATGGCCGCAATCGCCGTGCGTCGATCATGGGGCTCATCATGCTCGGCACGCCAGCCGGCATTCTCACCGGATCGCTTGTCGGGGGCTTCTTCGCCGGAAGTAACTGGCGCCATGCGTTTTATCTTCTCGGCGTCGGCGGACTGGTCGCCGCTGCGCTGGTGATGGTCTTCATCCGGGAGCCGAGCCGGGGGTTCGCCGACGGTGCGCGTCCCAGTCTGTCGCCGCCGCCCGATTTCGCCGCCTTCCTGAAAGCGGTCCGCTCGAAAACCTCGCTCATGCTGATTATCGCCGGGGGCGCGACAGCCGGTTTCGGAATGACATCGATTTCGCAGTTTCTCGCCGTCTTCCTTGCCCGCACTTACGAGATGCCCGTGCGCGAGGCGGCGGTTTATTACGGCTTCATTTCCGCCACCTTCCTTTCGATTGGTCTGATGGTCGGTTCATTCGGCACAGACTGGCTTTCGAAGCGCGATGAACGATGGCCCGCCTGGGGCGCCGCCATCGGGCTTACCCTTGCGCCGTTCTTCTATTTCGCCGCGTTCAACGTCCATAATATCGTAGCGGCGACGGTGCTGCTGGTGATCGCCGGGTCGATGCTGCTGATTTTCTATGCGCCCACATCGGGCATGATCCAGAATCTCCTTAATCCGCGCATGCGCGCGACGGGCGCAGCAACCTTTGCAATGTTGTACACCATGATTGGCTCCGGGCTCGGCCCCACCTTTATCGGCTGGGTCAGCGACCTGATGGCGATGAGCGCGTTCGACGGCGATTTTCATGAGGCCTGTCCCGGCGGTGTCGCGCTTGCCGGGGCCGGCCAGGCGGCGATGTCCGCCTGCGCGGAGGCGAGCGCGCTGGGCATCCAGCGGGCGTTGAATGTCGCGGTCTGCATCTTTTTCGTTGCGGCGCTTTTGTACTTTCTGGCGTCCAGAAAGCTCCGCGACGATTTTTACGAAGAGGCGGAAGCCAAAACCGAATCCGGCGCGGCCTAAGCCCTGCCGGTTTTCCCTTCACCTGCCATTGCTTCAGCCATGAGATCGGAAAAACGCGATGACTAAAGCAGAAATAGGATCGAGAGAGTGGTTCGAAGTTTATCTCGATGCTTTCAACAACAACGATTTTGACGGCTTCAGCGCCTTTTATGCGCCGGATGTGGAGTTTTACGGCCAGGCGGCGAACCTCAAAGGGCCGGCGCAGGTCATCGAATTCTACACCATGGTGATGGACCGGATAGACGAGCATGTGGCCTTGAAGACTTTTGTCGGATCGAAAACCAACATCGCCATCGAGCTGGTCACGACTTTGAAGTTCAAAAAGGACTGGCCCGACTTTGCGCCGGGCCCCATGAAAGCGGGCGATCACCGGGAAGCTGTCAATTTCGTATTCTACGACTTGAATGAGAAGGGCCTCTTTACCCGCATTCGTTCCGCCCGCTACGCCGTCATCCGGGAACGCTGAGATGAGCGAGGAAGCGCGTTTCGCGGAATACATAGACACTTTCAACAACAGGAATTACGAAAAACTCGTCACCTACTATTCGCCCGAAATAAGGCTGGTGAACGGAACCGGCCGCGAACTCGCCGGCCGCGACGCGATTGTCGATTTCTATAAAAAAGTGAACGCCTTCGCCTCGCGAAAGATCGCAATCTGTTCAAGCATGAGCGATGGCGAAACCCTGGCGGCGGAGTTGAAGTCGACATTTACGGCGATGGCGAATGCGCCCGATTTTCCCTCCGGACCGATGGCGAAGGGCGACCGTCTCTACATCAATTCATTCGTGTTCTACGAGATAGCCGGCGGGGTTTACGTCAAAATCCGTGCGGCGATTTTCGAGCGGCGATGGATGCGCGCCGCCGATGAGGAACAATAGCGCTGCGCCTTTTCAGCGTCCGATGAAATCGAGAAGTTGTGGTCCGAGCGCGTCATCAGGACCGCCGATCTGCAAGACGGGGGTGATGTGATTGTGTCCCTTGCAGATCATGAAATCGCAATTGCCACCATGGCTTGCCGCCCATGTCTCTCGCACCCACCCGGCCTGGCGTTGAAAATCCGCCGGGTCGTGCTCGGCCGTGGTGAAGAGGCAGGGGATCGAAACCTGGGCGAACCCTTCGAGCGATGAGCGGGAAGCGTAAGTCGTTTCATCTTCGCCGTAATAGGCCGCCTGAAACGGATTGCGGTCGGCGCGCGCCACGTCATAGAGCCCGGAAAGCAGGATTGCGCCGGCAAGCCGGTCTTCCGCCCGGGCGCGCCAATCGTCATGGGCGACATAGGCGGCGGCGTGTGCTGCGCCCGCTGATTGTCCCATGAGATAAATGCGATCCGGGTCACCGCCATATTCCGCGACATGCCCGTGCAACCAGTCGATCGCCGCGGCGACATCTTCCGCGCCGGCGGGCCAGGGATGATCCGGCGCAAGCCGGTATGTCATGGTGACCCCGATCATGCCGTTCGCCGCCGCCCATGCGCCGATATTGTTGTAGAACGGCGCGCCGGGCGCGCCTTTGTCGCCGCCGATAAAACCGCCGCCGTGAACGAAAACGACAACCGGGCGTTTTTCGCCGCCGCTTTCTGGCAGGAAGATATCGAGACGCTGACGCGCATGCGGGCCGTAAGCGCAGTCGCGAATCACACGCTCTTCGTCGGGGGAGGGCGCCGTGGGCGCAAAGAGCGCGATGGATTTCTGCACAAGCGCCGGCGAGAATTCAAACCCGATCTCTGCAATTCTGTCGATGATCGTCGTCATATCCGATCCACACGCCGTCGGCCGCAGCCGGCGGGCCTTTATGAGTTTGAGGCGGGCTTTGTCTTGTTCGGTCCCTTGGCGGGCGGGCGCGCGCCTTTCCAGGGGATTTCATCGGCGCTTGTCCAGGCGTTGACATAGAGGCTGTAAAACAGCCAGCGCCCGTCGCGTTTCACCAGCTTGTCTTCTCTCGTGCCGACGCCGAACACAAAATTATTCTTGTATTCGGGGTTGTACTGAAGAATCTGGAAGAAACAGCGCACATCGGCGCCGTCTTCTGTCGGGGTCATGATGTGATGATTGAAAATATGCTGACGCCCGAACCACCAGTGAAAGCGTTCGCCCCAGAGCTCATGCATGTTTTTGAGGATCGCTTCATGGCCCTGGACGCGCCCCTGCCACAAATGGTCGAACCAGGCGTCTTCGGCGAAAGCGGACAACAACATTTCTTCGTCGGCGAGATCGAGTCCCCAGGCGTAACGCGCATAAAGCTCCATGATATCCCCGCGATCCTGCGCGGGCATTGTTGTTGGAACGCCGTCTGGCCAGCAGGTTGAGCTCATGCCGTCCTCTTCATCGCGTGATGGCCGCTTTCAAGAGTTTCGGCCGGAACCCATATGCCGTGAAAGGTGGATCGCACGCGCACCGGCAGCCGCAGCAGCGCGACCGGGCCGGCCTCGATGTCCGTTGCGTCGACAATCGCAAGGTCGCTGTGATTGTCGTCGAGCCGGTTGACGATGACCAGCAGCCACCCATCTCCCTCCGGCGCGTCGGGCGTGCGGGGAACGAATTGAGGTTCATGGATAGACGAGCGCGGGCCGGGCGACCATGTCTTCATCTCGCCCGTGGCCATGTCGACTTTGCCGAGCGCGCTTGTGCCGTCCTGGCCGCGGTAAACGATAACGAATCCATGCGTTACGGGATAGCCCTGATAACGGTCGTCCGTACGGGGCATTTCACAGGGAACCGGCATGATGCGCTTGCTAGTGAACTCCTCGTTGCCTTCTGTTAGGTCGAAGGCAAGGCGCGTGAGGATAGGCGGACAGAATTCTGTAGGCTCGCCATTATCGGTTTTGAGGAAGGTGAAACAACTGCCGTCATAAAGGCAAAGGTCGAGGCAGATGCGCCCATCTTCCTCGAACGCATTCAACATATGCCCCGCAGTCCAGGCGGGACCTTTAAACCACTTCACGTCTTTGGCGGCGCCATTGCGCGGGACAATCGCCACATGCATCTGTTCGCCGGGATAATAAGCGTAATAGTCGCCGCCCTGTTTGATTCGCTCAAGATCGGCGATCAGCGGGAAAATCGGAAATATTGCGTAATGCGGCGTAATCGCGAAATCATGGACCATGCCGGGGAAGGGCATCTCGAACCAGATCTCGCTGGCGAGCGCGCCGTCGCTGTCGAACTCATAATAGACAATGTCTTTCGTCGCATCGCCTTTCGCCTGATAGGCGTAGGTCAGCAGCTTGTCTTCGACGGTATCGACTTTCGGATGGGCGCTCATGCACACAGACTTTACGGCGCCGCGATGGTCGTATTTTCCAATCGTCTCCAGCGTTTCGGGATCGATTTCGTAGGGAAGGTCGTCCTCTTTCAGGACAAGAAGCTTTCCGGCGTGGAAGATCGCGTTGGTATTGCCGGTACCCATGCTGACATCGGCGACCGAAGCATCGTTCGTGTAACGATTTCTGTAGCGTCCAAAAAGCGCTTTTCCCGCCTTTTCCTGGGCTTCGAAACGCGCCGTGCGCACCCAGCGGCTGCGGTAGGAAACGGCGCCGTTCTCGAACTTGAAACGGTGGATCATGCCTTCGCCGTCGATGAAAATGTCATCGTCACGGCCGCTCGGATACTGCCAGTCCGGGCCGGCGCGGAACCAGCATCCGTTTAGGCCGTCCGGAACCTCGCCCGACACGAGCTCGAGCCCGGCGATATTGCTTTCGAGGCGCAGCGGGCGGCCCCAGCCCTGAAACAGAGGATTTTCTTTGGCGAAGACGATGCTCATGGCGATGCTTTTGCGTGGAAGAATTAAGGCCGCCTCGATGCAGCCGCGCGGCGCAAGGGAAGAGCCCCAAACGCCATTGTGTTGATAATTCAACACAATGATAGCGCTGTCAACGCGCGCTCATAACCGAGAAATCTTTTGCGGCGGTGCAATATGAAGCGCCGCTGCGATTGTGCGACGCAGCTTCCCGCAGCGGAGCAGCATCAGGATTTGTTGATGAGTTTTGTCAGGCTCTCGGGCGTATCGTCGATACGCATGGCGCGCTTTGCAATGCGCAAGAGAAAATCATCCAGCAGCGCCAGTTCCTTCTTGTTAAGGTCTTCGGTCAGGTACCCGAAAAAGCCAAGGCGGTGTTTTTGCACCGCGAGATAGGTCTTCGTTCCTTTTGCGGTCAACGACAGCAATTGGCTTTTCTTGTTCCGCGGATTCGGGGAGCGCTTCAGCAAGCCGCGGTCTACCAGGCGCGTTACGGACCGGCTTACCTCAGCGCGGTCCAGCATGGCTGCAGAGCAGATTTCGCTGGCGCTCTTTTTTCCCATAACGCCCAGATGCGCAATCACGCGCCATTCGGCCAGCGTCAGGTCGGCAAGCGTTTTCACCTGCGTTGTGGTCAGGCGGTCCAGCATCTTGCCGAGAAAGAGTATTCTGTAGGGGATGTGGGTCTGGCCAAACAAAGTCCAAACAGCAAGGTCGTCGTTTTGATCGTTGTTGCGTGACATGGTCGTTAAGTTTTCATCTTTTGGATGCTTCTGTGTGGCGCCAAGGGCTCAATCAACATCGGTTTCCGGCAAAAAACCATAGAAAAGAGCCGCATCCTCTTGTCAGTTTAAAGTTGTTGATATATCAACACCAAAAAAACTAAACGCCAAAACAACAGTTTGCGTCCAGGGAGGAACTTGTGAAAACTAGAAAATATAGCTGCGCCAATGTCTTGGCCATGACGGCAAGCCCGGCGGTAGTCGCGGCGTCTTTGTTTTTTTCCGCCGCTTATGCGCAAAGCGATGAGGCGCTGACGGCAGGCGACGATACGATCGTCGTCACTGGCACGCGACTTTCGCGCAGCGGTTTTTCCGCGCCAACGCCGACAACGGTGATCGACGGCGATTCGATTCAAAAAGCGGCTGAGACCAACGTTGCGGATGTGTTGAACGATCTGCCTGCTTTCCGGGCGCAGGGAACCCCCGCGGCGACTGGCGTCTTCCTTGGCGAAGTCGGCGCGCAAACTCTTGATCTTCGCGGCCTCGGCGGTTCGCGCACGCTGGTCCTGATCGACGGGCGGCGCGTGGTGGCGAGCACGGCGCGCGGCAGTCTCGGCAAAACGGCCGGCGGCGTCGATTTCAACACCATTCCGTCTTCGCTTGTGAGCCGGGTCGAAGTTGTGACTGGCGGCGCTTCGGCCGCTTACGGCTCCGATGCGGTCGCGGGTGTGGTGAACGTCATCTTGCGCAGCGACCTCAACGGTTTCGACGGCAAAGTCCAATACGGGATGAGCGATAACAACGACGCGGAGGAACTTCTCCTTTCGGCGGCGTATGGCGCTGAGTTCGCGGATGGCAAGGGGCATATTCTGATTGGCGGCGAATATGTCGACAATAAAGGCGTCGGCGATTGCTATGAGCGCGACTGGTGCCGCGAAGAATACGGGCCGGTCTCTAACCCGGTGCCGCAGCTTAACGGTCTCGCCCGGCAATTGATTCTGCCTGATGTGCGCCCCTCGGTTGCGAGCTGGGGCGGCCTCATCGCTTCCGGTCCGCTGGCCGGAACCGAGATTGCGTCGGACGGCTCCATCTTCCAGCACGATTATGGCGAGTATTACGGCGCGCCGATCTTCCAGTCTGGCGGAAGCGCCGATCCGGAGCACGCTTTCTATCAGTTTTTCCCGCTCTATGCGCCGGTCGAGCGGTATTCGCTCATGGGGCGCGCTGAGTATCAGGCGACGGAAGCGATCAAGGTCTTTGCGGAAGGGTCCTACGCGGATGTCAGCGCGTCTTCGACCTCTGCGCAGGGGCGTCTGTTCTTCGGAACGGCGCCGACGATTTATCGCGACAACCCTTATCTTTCAGCCGAACTCGCTGACGCCATGGACGACGCCGGCGTGACGTCCTTTAGTCTGGGACGCATCACCAATGATTTCGGCCCTTCTTTCGGAACGGTGGACAGGAATACCTTCAGGACGACGACCGGCTTCGAGGCCGCGCTCGGCGGGAGCTGGACGCTGGACGGCTACTATCAGTTCGGCAGAACGAAATACCGTCAGATCGGCTATAATACGCTGATCACGTCCAACTTCGCGCGCGCCGTCGATGCGGTGGACGAGGGCGAGTTCCTGGGCGGGCCGGCTAATGGCAATATCGTCTGCAGGTCCACGCTGACCGATCCGACAAATCCGCTTGTCGAAGGCTGTTTGCCGCTGAACATTCTCGGCGAGAACAACTTCGATCCGGCCAATACAGGCTATTCTTTCGGCACCGCCGATCAGCGCAACAAGCTGTCGCAACATGTCGCCGCGCTGACAGTCAGCGGCGACTTGTTCGACCTGTGGGCCGGGCCCGTCTCGGTCGCGTCCGGTGTCGAATATCGCGTCGAGGACGTCACCGGCGAGGCCGATCCGATTTCCACGGATCTGCGTTTTTACACCAACAACGCCGGTCCGATTTCCGGCCCTGCCGTCAAGGTCAAGGAAGGCTTTTTCGAAGCCGGCGTTCCGCTTGCGGCGTCCGACAGCCCGATCGGCCAGCTTGATCTCAATGGCGCCGTGCGTCTGACCGATTATTCCACAAGCGGGACGGTGACGAGCTGGAAAGTCGGCGGCGTATGGGAGCCCCTCGATTTCCTGACCCTTCGCGTCACGCGGTCTAAAGACATTCGGGCGCCGAATTTCTTTGAACTCTATAATCCGACGGGGGCCAGCTTTAACTTCCTGACCGATCCGCAGAATGGCGGCGTTTCTTCGCTGACCCAGATCTTTAGCGGCGGCAACGCCGACCTCGATCCGGAGACTGCTAAAACCTTTACGGCGGGCGCGGTGCTCGATTTCGGCGCCGTGCGCTTCTCGGCCGATTACTTCGATATCGACATCGACGGCGCTATCGCCAGTGTGGGAGCGCAGGTGATCGTCGACCGCTGTTTCGGCGGCGCGGCGGATTTCTGCGACCTGATCACGCGCACGCCCGGCGGCGCGCTCGAATCGGTGCGCTCGGTGGGGCTCAACCTCAACAGCATCAAAACGCGCGGCGTCGATTTCGAGCTCGGCTATTCGGCGCCGGTGTTCAACGGCGAAGTCTCGCTTAATGCCTATGGCACCTATCTGATCGATCTCATCACCGTGGATTCAAACGGCGCGGTCGATTACGCCGGCCAGGTCGGCTATCCGGTTTCGCAGCAATCGGGCCTGCCGGAATTCCAGGCGAGCACAAATCTGCGCTGGTCGAATGACGTTTTCGGCGCGGGCGCCAGAGTGCGCTTCGTCTCCTCCGGCCTCTACGATGTGACGAAGATCGGACCGAGCCAGACAGGCTACGATCCCACTCTGCCCAACAGCATCAATGACAACTCGGTGCCGGCCTATGCTTATCTCGATTTGAACGCCTACTATGATTTATCGGTCGGCGGCGACTCGACGATCAGGCTATACGGGGCGATCGACAACGTGCTGGACAAGGATCCGCCGAACAAGCTTCCGTCCAGCTTCGGCGTAACGAACCCCGCCCTTTACGACGTTCTCGGGCGTGTGTTTAAAGTCGGCGCCAGGGTTACCTTTTAACCTCGCTTGAAAATCTTGAGGCCAGCCCAAGACGAAAAGAAAAGGAAGTCATGAGCGATCTCAACGTCCCGTCAGATCAATTCTTTCCCAAGTTCGAGTACGCCTTTACGATCTCGATCGATCTTACGGGACTGCAATGGGTGACGCCGACATCAATGGGCGCCACAAGGGCGGCGATCTATGCGGCCCGCGGCGAGATCAGCGGGCCGAAACTCAACGGGAAAGTGATACCGATGTCGGGTGGCGATTTCCCGTTGCAGCGTCCCAACGGCGTCATCGACTTCGATGCGCGTTACATGCTCGAAGCCGATGACGGCGCCGTCATCTACATGCAAAATCGCGGCTATCGCTGGGCGCTTTCCGATGAGATTGCGGAGCGCATGTCTCGCAATGAGGATGTCGACCCTTCCGACTATTATATGCGCGTCACGCCGCGTTTCGAAGCGCCGGAAGGACCGCATGAATGGCTCGGGAAACATGTCTTTGTGGGCGTTGCGGAGAAGATTCCGAACGCCAACCGCATCCATTACTATGTGATGCTTTAGATGACGAAGGAAGCCTCTCCGAAATGGGTGACGCGGCCGGGCGTCGACCCGTCGACGGCGCCGAACAAACCGCCGCTGCCGCCCGCCGACTATCGCTGCTTTGAAGAGCACGGGCTTCTGACCGAGCGTAACGCGGTCATCCGGCTGAGCGATGGCGTTCATATCTATGCGGATATTCACCGGCCAAGCCGCGTTGCAACGGATCTGCCGGTTCTGCTCGCTTGGGGGCCTTACGGCAAGCACGGGCGTTCCAATCAGGTTTTCTGGCCCGCATCGGGCGTCGTTCCGGAATGGCTGTCGCCGCTGACGCCGTTCGAGGCGCCGGACCCCGTCTTCTGGTGTTCGCGCGGTTACGCGGTCGCTTCCGTCGATCCGCGCGGGGCCTGGTTGAGCGAAGGCGTATTTCATCACAATGGCGATCAGGAAAGCCGGGACTGCGCCGAAACCGTCGAGTGGCTGGCGAGCCAGCCATGGTCGAACGGAAAAGTCGGCATGACGGGCGTCTCCTATCTCGCCGCCATTCAATATTACGTCGCGGCGCTGCGGCCGGAGGCGCTCGCCGCCATCAATCCGTGGGAGGCGTTCTCGGACTGGTATCGCGAGTTCGCTTATCATGGCGGCATACCGGAAACCGGGTTTCTACCGCGTGCGTCCGACAATATCCGTTTTTCGACCGGACGCACGGAGGACACCTGGGCGAACGCTCAGGCGCATCCGCTGATCGATGAATTCTGGCGATCAAAAGACATAGAGCTTGAAAATATCGTCGCGCCTGCCTTTGTGGTGGCGAGCTGGTCCGACCACGGGCTTCATTCGCGCGGAACGCTTGAGGCGTACAAACGTATCGGCTCTTCCGAAAAATGGCTCGAGGTGCATGGCCGCAAGAAATGGGCCCATTATTACGCGCCGGAAAACCGGCAGAGGCGTCAGGCTTTCTTCGATCATTTCCTGAAAGAGAAAAGCACGCTGGTTCCCGCCTGGCCCAAGGTGCGCCTTGAAATCCGCAACAGCGCCCATGAGTTCGAAGAGCGCGTGGAAAACGAATGGCCGCTTGCCCGCGCATCCTACCGCAAGCTTTGGGTGGATGCCGCAGCGCATAGCTTGCAGACGGAACGACCCGGCGGTGCGTCTTCGACATCCTATGACGCCACTGAAGGCCGCGCCGTGTTCGACATGGCTTTCGAGGAAAAGACCGAGATCACCGGCCATGTGAAGCTTAAATTATGGGTTGAAGCCGAGGGCGCCGACGATATGGATATTTTCGTCGCCCTGCAAAAGCTCGACGCCGACAAGAACCATGTAGGCTTCATGTTCTACGCTTTTTATGACACGGGACCTGCAGCGCTCGGCTGGCTGCGGGCGAGCCACAGAGCGCTCGATGAAGAGCGTTCCAGCCCCGAGCAACCTGTACACAGGCATGATCGCGAAGAGCCTCTTGTTGCCGGCGAGCCAACGCCGGTCGAAATCGAGCTCTGGCCGTCTTCAACCGTGTTCATGCCGGGCGAGACCTTGCGTGTCGTTGTTCAAGGCAGCGACATCTACAAGGACAGCCTGCCGAACCTCCCATTTGCGCGGCACGAGAATCTGAGGAACAAAGGCAAGCACCTGATCCATGCGGGCGGCGATTACGACTCCCATCTTCTCGTCCCCGTCATTCCGGAAGGGTCTGATCAATGAGCGCCGGTCCCGCTGACGTCACGCTTGAGCATGCTTTCGACATCACTGTTTATTTTGGCGCGGACCGGATGATCTTTCCGCCGTCCCCGGACGGCGCCGCCCAAGGGTATACGCCGCCGATCGGCGGCACGATTACCGGCCCGCTCCTTACTGGCTCTGTCGTGCCGAATTCCGGCGCCGACTATGCCACGGTGAGGCCCGACGGCGTCATCGAACTCAATGCGCATTATCTGTTGAAGGCGGATGACGGCGCGCCGATTTACATCATGAACAAGGGATATCTCGTTCCGGCCAAGCGGCCGGAGGCGGGTATGGGCCCTCAGGAACAGCCTCAGCCTTCTTATTTCCGCATCACGCCGTATTTCCGCACCCCGGAAGGGCCTCATGACTGGCTCATGAGAACCTGCATCGTTGGCGGCGGCGAGCGGTTGTCCGAACCCGACCGGACTCACTTTCGGTATTATAAGGTGGTTTGATCCGGCTTCGCTTTTAGAGAGGTGGAAGCGGCAGCCCAGCCCATATGTGCGCGGGCCTCGCCGGGCGGTGTCATCTTCATGTGAGGAGTCTTGGAAATCATGACGACGGTAAGGGAATGCGTTCACGCCTTCATGCGCGATAAGGGGCTCACCACGGTCTTCGGCAATCCCGGATCGACGGAGCTTCCGTATTTCAAGAACTGGCCGGACGATTTCGACTATGTCCTCGGGCTTCAGGAATCCGCAGCCCTTTCCATGGCGGATGGCTATGCCCAGGTGGCGAACAAGCCGGCTATCGTGAACCTGCATTCGGCGGCGGGGCTCGGTCACGCCATGGGATCGCTGGTGACCGCGTACAAGAACAACACGCCGCTGATTGTCGTGGCAGGGCAGCAGGCGCGCCCGATTCTGCCATATGAGCCGTTTCTGGGCGCCGTCGACCCGACCCTGCATGTTCAGCCTTATGTAAAGTGGGCGTGCGAGCCCGCCCGCGCGGCTGACGTTCCGTCAGCCTTCGCCCGTGTTTTCGCCATCGCAACGTCAGCGCCATGCGGCCCTGTTTTTCTGTCCGTGCCGGTGGATGATTGGGACGAGCGCGCAGAGCCTGTGGAGTCGCTTTCCACCTCCGGCGCGCCTGCGCCGGCGGCGGAAGCCATGGCGCGTGCGGCGGCGGCGGTCGCGAAGGCGCGAAATCCTGTCATCGTCGCCGGGCCGGAGGTGGATCGCGCGGGCGGGTTTGAATCGCTTGTCGCGCTGGCGGAAAAGCTTGCTTGTCCGGTGTGGGCCAGCCCGATGGCGAGCCGCATTTGCTTTCCCGAAACGCACAACCAGTTTGCGGGTTTCCTTCCCGCCCGCGAGGACGAGATCGTCACCCGTCTGTCGGAGCACGATCTCGTCCTGATTTTCGGCGCCCCGGCCTTTCAATATCATTTTCATGCGCCCGCGCCTGGCCCCGCGCTCCGGAATATCGTTCAGTTTACGGAAGATGCGAATACGGCCTCCTACACGCCCGGCGGCGAAGCCATCCTTGGCAATGTTCGAGAGGCCTTGCTGGCGCTTGGCGAAATGACGCAGGCGCGTCCGTTTGCTTCAAGCGCTATGCGGGAAGATCCGCCGTTGAACATGGAAAACGATGCGGCGCTGACAGTCGCCTCTGCGATCGACCTGATAGAAGAGCTTCGTCCCCGAAATGCGAGAATTTTTGAAGAGGCGCCAAGCGCCCGTCCGGTCATCCAGCAACGCCTGCGGATGGATCAACCGTCGTCATTCTTTGCAACGGCGTCAGGCGGTCTGGGATTTGCGCTTTCGGCGGCTGTCGGCGGCGCGCTTGCGGACCCCTCCCGAAAATCCATTGCGCTGGTCGGCGACGGATCGTCTCTTTACACGATACAAGCGCTATGGACTGCGGCGCAGCGCAATCTCGATGTCGGCTTCATCATTCTCAACAATCAGAGCTACGAAGCCCTGAAACATATATCGGCGATGATGCAGAGCCCGGCTGTGGGCGCCGATCTGCCGGGCGTCGATTTCAAGGTGCTGTCGCAAGGATTTGGCCTTCATGCGGTCTCGGCCGGCTCGGTTGAGGCCGCGCGCTCGCATCTTGAAAGAATGTTCAGTGAACCGGGCCCGTTTCTGCTGGAGCTGAATATCCTCCCTTAGTCCTGGCGGGCGCGGCGTCTACAAGGGAATGCAATAGCCAAGGCCGGTTCTACGGCGCACAGGGAGGAACGCTTCATGCTCGATTTTTCAAAGATCAGTCAGCGGGTGCGGCCTGTGCTCTATTGCGCCCTCTTGCTCGGCGTCCTGTCGACGATCGCATCCTGCCAAGAAGAAGAGGGTGCGCTGGCCGGTGAAGCGGAAGCGCCCCCGACGGTTGTCGTCGACCCCGACGGAACCGTGCATGTTCCGGCGATGACGGTGCCGGTGTCGGAATTCCTCAGCCCGGAAGGGCAAGCGTATCTGGCGGAGCATCTGACTGCGATTCACGACCCGGAGTCGCGGAAAGTCATCGATGGCGTCCCGGTTTTCCTGCGCGCTTACATGGACCGCCAAAAAGAGCTTTATCCTGTCGTGAAGACAGACACGCAGATCGCCGGCGTCCATGTCTATGACTATGTTCCTGAAGAGGGCGTGTCCGAGGAAAATGAAAGGCGCGTCCTGATCAATCTGCACGGGGGAGCCTTTGTCACTTGCTGGCCGGCCTGTGCGGAGCTTGAATCGGTTCCGATTGCAGCCCTTGCTAAAATTCGCGTGGTCTCCGTCGATTATAGACAGGGTCCCGATCACCGCTTCCCCGCTGCAAGCGAGGACGTGGCGGCGGTCTATGCTGAGCTTCTAAAAACCTATCCGGCGGAAAATATAGGCATCTATGGCTGTTCGGCGGGCGGCATGCTGACGGGCATGGCGGTCGCATGGTTTCAGAAGCACGATTTGCCTGCGCCAGGCGCGGTCGGGATTTACTGCGCCGGATCTGCGCCGCCGGTAATGGGGTTCGGCGGCGATGCGAATTATACGACCGCCGCGATTGGCGAGGCCCGCGCCCCGTTTCCGGCGCCGGAGAAGCCGGAAAATGGCGGGCCGGTCTATTCTCCGATGCTGTATCTCTCCGAAGTCGATGCGCGCGATCCGCTGGTTGCGCCAACGACGTCGGATGAAGTGCTTTCGCAGTTTCCGCCGACGCAGATCATTACGGCGACGCGCGGTTTCGAACTCAGCTCAGCCGTCTATACACATTCGCGTCTCGTGAAACTCGGCGTCGAGACGGAGCTGCATGTCTGGGAAGGCCTGTTTCATGGGTTCTTTTACAATCCCGACCCGCCCGAATCCCGTGACGCCTATAATGTCATGGTTAAGTTCTTCGATAAGCATCTCGGCAATTAAAACGGCGGGGTGTTCCTCGCGACGATCCCCCAGAGGGAAGCAAAAAAAGCCGCGAATGGTGGCAGACAAGTCCAGGTGCGGTCGCTGCACTGATGGCTTTAATGCTTCCAGCCCCCGTGACCTCCGCCGCGGAATCGTTGCCTTTCCTCATGAGCGGGGATAGGTCTTGGCGCTTCATTTCTCTTTAAAGGCGCGGGGCGGGTTTCATGGCAGGCAAATATGATGTGGTCATCATAGGCGGCGGCCATAACGGTCTCGTCTGCGCCTTTTATCTTGCGCGCGCCGGGCTGTCGGTCCGAGTCTGCGAGCGGCGCGGCGTCGTGGGCGGGGCCGCCGTCACGGAAGAGTTTCACCCCGGTTTCCGCAATTCCGTCGCCAGCTATACGGTGAGCCTCCTCAATCCGGCTGTCATTCGCGAGATGGGGCTTGAGGCGCATGGCCTTAAAATTCTCAACCGCACCCTGTCGAATTTCTTGCCCACCGAAGACGGACGCTATCTTCTCATCGGTGACGGGCTTGAAAAAACGCAGAGCGAGTTTCGCAAATTCTCCAACGCCGACGCCGAAAAGCTGCCGGCTTATTACGAACGCCTCGACGCCGTCGCCGACGTCCTGCGCGACATATCCATGAAGACGCCGCCCAATCCGAAACATAGAATGTCGGCGGCGCTCAAGGCTGCGTCGCAACTGTCGCCCGTAGCGCGGGGAAGCGGTCAGCTTCACCAGGATGTGCTCGATCTTTTCACCAAAAGCGCGCGCAGCTTTCTCGACGCCTGGTTCGATTCCGATCCGGTGAAGGCGGTGTTCGGTTTCGATGCGGTGGTTGGCAATTATGCAAGTCCCGACACCCCGGGCTCGGCCTATGTGCTGCTGCATCATGTTTTCGGCGAGGTGAACGGCATAAAGGGCGCCTGGGGCCACGCCGTCGGCGGCATGGGCGCGATCACCCAGGCCATGAAAAAAGCGTGTGAAGCCGCAGGCGTTGAAATCACGACCGAGGCGCCGGTGAAATCCGTCATGGTCGATGGCGAAGACGCAACGGGCGTAATGCTTGAAAGCGGGGAGGAGATTGCGGCCGCACGCGTCGTTTCAAACGTCAATCCGAAGCTGCTTTACACACGTCTGACGCCGGCGGATGCGCTCGATCCGGAGTTTCGGCGCCGCATGGAGGGCTGGCGCTGCGGCTCGGGCACCTTGCGCATGAATGTGGCGCTGTCCGAGCTGCCTGATTTCACCTGCCTGCCGGGCGAGGGCGAGCATCACCGCTCAGGCATCATCATTGCGCCGAGCCTCGATTACATGGACCGCGCCTTCACCGACGCCAAACAATATGGCTGGTCGCGGAAACCCATTGTCGAAATGCTGATCCCATCGACGGTGGACGACAGCCTCGCGCCGCCGGGTCAGCATGTGGCGAGCCTCTTTTGCCAGCAATTCGCGCCGGAGCTGCCCGATGGCAAGTCCTGGAGCGATTATCGCGAGGAGGCCGCCGATCATGTCATTGAGACGGTCAACAATTATGCGCCGAATTTCAAAAAATCCGTCCTTGGACGGATGGTGCTGACGCCGCAGGATCTCGAAGACAAGTTCGGGCTTATGGGCGGCGATATTTTTCACGGCGCCATGACCCTCGACCAGATGTGGGCCGCGCGCCCGGCGCTAGGGGTTGGCGATTATCGCGGCGCGGTAAAGCGGCTTTATCATTGCGGCTCAGGCGCGCATCCGGGCGGCGGCGTCACCGGCCTGCCGGGGCGCAATGCGGCGCGGGAAATCCTGAAAGATGCGCGCGGGCCGCTGGCCTCGTGGCTCGGGTGAGCGTGTGCGCCCGGGAGCTTAGAAGTCGCGATTGGTAAGGCGCCAATCGACGAAGTGTTTCAACCCCTCTTCAATCGGCGTCGACGGGTTGAAACCGTAATCGGCGGCGAGGCGGGTCACATCGGCATAGGGTTCCTTCACGTCGCCGGGCTGCATGGGCAGCATGTGTTTCTCGGCTTTTTTACCGAGCGCCTGTTCAAGCGCGGCGATGAACGTCATGAGCGGCACAGGCGTGTGATTGCCTATATTATAAAGCCGGTGCGTCCGGTCTTCGCCGGAAAAGTCAGGCGCGTGCCCCGCCATGCGCTCAATCGCTTCGGTGACGTCGTCGATATAGGTAAAATCGCGACGCATTTCACCGTGGTTATAGACTGGTATCGCTTCGCCTTTGAGGATTTTGTCCGTAAACGTCCAATAGGCCATGTCCGGCCGGCCCCAGGGTCCGTAAACCGTGAAGAAACGCAGGCCAATCTGCTTGATCCCGTAAAGATGGGCGTAGGTCGAACTCATCAATTCGTCGGCGCGCTTGGTGGCGGCGTAGAGCGAGACCGGCGCGTCCACAGGATCGGTTTCGCTGAACGGCGTTTTTGTGTTGCCGCCGTAAACCGAACTCGAAGAGGCGTAGATGAGATGCGACAGGCCCTTCGCATGGCGACAGGCTTCAAGAACGGAGAGGTGACCGTTTAGATTGGAATGCGCATAGGCGAAGGGATTTTCGAGAGAATAACGCACGCCCGCCTGCGCCGCGAGATGGATGACGACCTCCGGCGTCGTCTCCTGAACAAGTTTTGAAAAGGCGTCCGCGTCGGCGATGTCGATTTCATGTACGGTTGCATTATCGCCCAGCGCTTTTACACGGGCGCGTTTCAGCTCTGCATTGTAATAATCATTGAAATTATCTGCGCCAATAACGCGCCACCCGGCTTGCGCCAGGCGCGCCGTCGTATGAAAGCCGATAAACCCGGCCGCCCCGGTGATCAGAACGGTTTTCACCGCATATCCTTCATTTGCCCCGCCAGCCTATATGGCGGCATCCGGCGCAAAGGCCAACCGTTTGCATTGTTTATGAGGCAATGAAGCCGGAAAGGCCGGGAAGCATGTCTGGCCCGCTTTCCGGGTTAACGCCTGTGGCGAGGCGGATGACGCCCTGCGGCCTAAGACGATCCGGCAGGATGCTTTCTTCGCCGCCGAGATTGAAAACGCAAAACAAGCGCTCTTCGTCATGCTCCCGCGTGAAAGCGAGAATATTCTGCGGCGCGTCCAGAAAGGAGAGGCCCCCCTGTCTCAGGGCGGATGAGGATCGGCGCAAGGCGATGGCGTCTTTCGCGAAATTCAGAACCGCCGCGGGATCGGAGGCCTGCGCGTCGGCGGCAAGCGCGATGTGGCGGTCATCCATGGGAAGCCACGGGATTCCCATGGTAAATCCTCCACAATTCGCCGCTTTCTCCCACGGCATGGGCGTTCTCGCCCCGTCGCGGCCCAGCGTCGCCGGCCAGTTGGCGATGGCCTCAGGGTCCTGCAAAGCTTCAAACGGAACCTCAGCCTGGGGCAGGCCCAGCTCCTCGCCCTGATAGAGAAAGATGTATCCGCGCAAGGAGAGAAGCAGGAGGAGGTAAAGCTTCGCGGCGCGGACTGGATCTGCGCCTTTAGCCCAGCGGGAAATGCAGCGCGGCGCGTCGTGATTGGAAAACGCCCATGACGGAAGCGCTTCGCCCTCAGCGCCCGGCCAGCCGGACAAAGAGCGTTTGACCAGCGCCGGCGTCATTTCATCCGCATAGAGAAAATCGAAATTATAGGCGGTGGTGAGATGCGCATCGCCCGCCGTGAACGCCTTCATTTCGTCAAGCGGGCGCGGTCCCACAACTTCCGCTACGGTGAAGATATTCGGATATTCATCGGTGACGGCGCGAATGCGGTTGAGAAATTTTGGGATGTCGGGATGCGATTGATTGTAGAGATGGTTCTGAAAGTCGAAGGGCCGTGACGGCGTTTGCGCGCCATAATTCACCGGGGGATTGTCGCGCAATTCGGGATCGTGCATTGCGAAATTGAGCGCATCGAGGCGAAAGCCGTCTACGCCGCGATCGAGCCAGAAGCGCGTCACATCGAGGAGCGCATCCTGAACTTGGCTGTTGTGAACATTTAAGCCCGGCTGGCTCGTCAGGAAATTGTGCAGATAATATTGCCTGCGCCGCGCGTCCCATTCCCATGACACGCCGCCGAAAACCGACATCCAGTTATTGGGCGGCGACCCGTCAGGTTTTGGATCGCCCCACACATACCAGTTGGCTTTGGAATTGGTGCGATCCTGACGACTCTCGGCGAACCAGGGATGCTGGTCCGAGGTGTGCGCGTAAACCTGATCGATGATGACCTTCAGGCCAAGCTTATGCGACTGGTCGAGCAATGCATCGAAATCGGTAAGCGTTCCGAAGAGCGGGTCGACATCGCAATAGTTGGCGACGTCATAGCCGAAATCTCGCATGGGCGATGTGAAAAACGGAGAGAGCCAGACGGCGTCGACCCCGAGATCGGCCACATGGCCAAGTTTTTCCGCAATCCCTTTAAGATCGCCGATGCCGTCGCCGTCGGAATCGCGAAAGCTGCGCGGATAGATCTGATAGATCACCGCGCCTTCAGGCCATGGTGTTGGGTGCTGGCGATCGCCGCTCATGGGGGCTAGATGGCGCGCGCCGCTGACCTGCGTCAATCGGCTTTGCGGGCGAAAGAACACGGCTATGATCGCTTACCGATGACTCGCTTTGAAAAAACCATCCTGCAGGTCGTTCCCCGTCTTAACGCCGGCGGGGCCGAGCGTACGACGCTGGAAATCGCCGACGCCGTCGTGAAAAGCGGCGGGCGGGCGCTGGTCTTCACCGAGGGGGGGCGGCTCGAAGAGGCGATCAAAAATGCCGGCGGCGAGATTATCCATGGCCGCGCCGCCTCGAAAAACCCGCTGATCATGTGGATGAATGCCGGGGTTTTGTCGGAAATCATCGCGCGTGAGAATGTGGATATTCTGCATGCGCGCTCGCGGGCGCCCGCCTGGAGCGCCTCTTGGGCCGCCCGGCGCACGGGAACCGCCTTCGTCACCACCTATCACGGCGCTTACAAGGCGGCTGGGCCGGTCAAACGGTTTTACAATTCGTCCATGTTGCGGGGCGACCGCATCATCGCCAATTCGCATTTCACCGCCGATCGGATCGCAGGGCTCGGCGCGATTGACGCGAGCCGGATCACCGTCATTCCCCGCGGAGTTGATGTGGATCTCTTTGATCCGAAAAAGATTTCCGCCGACAGGGTTAACGACCTCGCGCGCGCCTGGGGGCTTGGGGAAAACACCGGTTTTAAATTGCTGCTCCCGGCGCGGCTGACCGCCTGGAAGGGGCATGAAACGGCGGTCGCGGCGATTTCGGCGCTGATGGCGTGCCAAACAAGGCCAGAGCCCACTGGCCAAATCCCCGCTTTGACGCTAGTTTTTTGCGGGGGTGCGCAAGGCAAGGACGCCTATGAGCGGCGCCTGCGCACGGTGGTTGAAGAGTCTGGGGTCAGCAGCATGATCCATATGGTTGGCGACTGCGCCGACATGCCCGCCGCTTACGCTTGGGCGGATGCGGTTCTGTCTCCGTCGACGGAGCCGGAAGCCTTTGGCCGCGTCGCGGTTGAGGCGGGTGCCATGGGCAAGCCGGTGATCGCCGCCGATCATGGCGGCGCGCGCGAGACCGTCATTGACCGTGAAACCGGATTTCTCGCAGCGCCGGGCGACGCCGAGGCTCTGGCGCGGGCGATCGATATGGTAACAACCATGAGCGAGAATGCGCGCAAAGTGATGGGGGAGAAGGCGCGGCAGCGGGCGGCGAGCCTTTATTCATCCACGACGATGTGCGAAGCGACCCTTGGAACCTATCGCGACCTGCTGGCGGAAAGAGCGTAATGGGGCGGCATGTTAGGGCGTAAGAACTCAAATATTCTGGTCATCAAGACAGACGGGCTCTCCGGCTTCGTGGCGGCGGATGCAGCTTTTGAGGCGATCCGGCAGGAACATCCTCATGCGAAAATCAGCCTGCTGACGACACAGGGCCTGCAGCGCATTGCTCGTGCGTCGCCTTATTTCGATCAGGTGGCGGGCATGCCGAATATGCGCGACAGCGAAGCGCGCAAGGAATTCGTGCGCCAGCTCAAGGCGGCGAAGTTCGAAAAAGTCTACGATCTGTCAGGCGACGATGCGGCGCGCCGCCTTAAAGGCGCGCTCGGGATGTTCGGGCCGAAATGGTTTTCCGCGGAACCCTCAGGCCGGGCCGGGAAGGGCGCCGCGCCGAAAACGCCGAGCTTCGATCGGCTTGCCGAGAGCGCGGGATTGTCCATTGGCGACCGGCTTCCGGATCTTTCCTGGGCGGTGACGGCGCGCAAGGACAGCGCCAATATGCAGCCGAGCTGGTACGGCATCTCGGGCCCCTTCGGCCTCTTGTTGCCGGGCGAGGCGCCGGAGCGGCGCTGGAGCGCTGCGGGCTATGCCGGGCTCGCCAAGGAAATGTCGCAGGCCGGAATCATGCCGGTGCTGGCGGGCGCCAAGTCGCTGCATAATTTCGGCGATGAGATCTCCCATGAGACGCCGCAGCTTGTGGACCTCACGGGCAAGACCGACCACTTGCAACTTGCCGCGCTCGCCCGTGAGGCGCTTTTTTTCGTGAGCGACAGCGCCGAGGAAATGCAGCTCGCCTTGAGCGTCGGCTGTGAAGGCGTTGTGATTCGCCCGGCCTCAGACCCGTTTGAAACCGTAGGCCGCCATGTGGTCACTATGACGGCGGCGGACGGGCCGCGCAGCGGCGCCCTCGGGCAGGTCGAGCCGGTTTTCGTCTGGCGGACACTCAACAATATGGGCCTGGTCCCGGTGGACGATGACGCGCCGCTGTCGGCGCAAGCCCGTTGATAGATGGGCCGAAACCCTTATATATCCACCCTCCTGTCGCATTTTGGGATTACGGTTAACCGTTTCTCACCGAAATGGGCGCAGAGATTTAACCTGATTTGACCCTTAGCAACCGATGGAGAGAAGTCCATAGCACGCAGACCCCACGCCGCAGCCCCGACCAAATCCGAGGGCCCGCGCATAAACGATGAAATCGACGTCCCTCAGGTCCTTCTGATCGACCAGGAAGGCGAAAAACGCGGCGTCATGAAAACGTCCGAAGCCATCGCCATCGCCGCCGAAGCCGGCCTCGATCTTGTGGAAGTGTCGCCCGGCACAACGCCGCCCGTTTGCAAGATCCTCGATTACGGCAAATTCAAATATCAGCAGCAAAAGAAAAAGGCTGAAGCCAAGAAGAAGCAGAAGGTCGTTGAGATCAAAGAGATCAAGATGCGGCCCAATATCGACGACCACGACTATCAGGTTAAGGTCAAGGCGATGAAGCGCTTCTTTGAGGAAGGCGACAAGGTCAAAGTGACGTTGAGATTTCGCGGCCGGGAAATGGCGCACCAGGACCGCGGCGCGGACCTGTTGAAACGCGTGCAGGACGACTTCGACGATATCGCCAAGGTCGAACAATATCCCAAAATGGAAGGCCGTCAGATCATGATGGTCATGGCGCCCCGCTAACAGACATTTTTGCGTTAAGGATAATGCGTCGCCGCCCGCGTGCTTTTGCGGGCGGTTTTGCTATTCTGAAACAGAATTGGCCCGCCCCTTGCTTCTCTGTGGCCTGAAATGGCAATCGGCGCGTTCGTGCGGGATGCGCGGCGCGCCGGGCCAAGGGCGAGGCTTAGCAGTATGGACGCGTTGATGCAGATGATCGCCGTGGGATGGCCGTTGGGGCTTGCCGGTTTCATTCTCGGCGCGCTGGTTGGCGGTTTCATGGCCCGGGGGGGCGATACCGGGAATGCCGCCGGATCCCGGATTAAGCCTGATGCAAATGGGCTTGAGGCTTTGGCGGCCGAGCTGAAAGCTGCCAAGGAGCTCTTGGAGGCTGAAGAGGCCGAGGCCGCCGAGGTTGCGGAAACGCTGAAAAATCTCGATGAAGCCATCAAGCGCGCCAATGGCCGGCTGAAACTCATCACCAAAGCCGTGAAGCAGGCGAAATAGATTTCCGGCCTCGACTCCTGTTAGGTAGCGGGAGCGAGGGATTTCATGGACAGCGCCGGCGTTTTTCATCAACTGCTGATCAACAGCGTCATCATTTCGGCGACGACGTTTACTCATGGCGTCTTTGTCGCTGCTGCGGCGGCGGTGTTTCGCGTCACCAAGGCGCGAAGCCATGGCGCGTTGCGTTTCTTTCGCGATACGGCGGTGCTGGTTCTTCTCGTTTTATGGCTGATGTTCGCCCACATGCTGGAAATCGGCATGTGGGCGGGCCTGTTCTATTATTACGGAATGTTCGACACATGGGAGACGTCGCTCTATTTCGCCGGCGCGTCCTTCACGACGCTCGGTTTTGGCGATGTGTTGCTGCCCGATGAATGGCGTCTTTTGTCAGGCGCGGCTGCGGCGAACGGACTGTTGCTGTTTGGTCTGTCCGCCGCCTTCCTGTTCGATGTCGTCGGCAAGCTGCATCTCGGCGGCCGGGCGGATTAGAGCTTATCGTGTCGCCTTGCAGGGAACGCCAAGTTCATAGGCGTCGCCCGTGTCGCGCCTCACCGCATAACAGGCCTCCCCCGACATCATCATGTCGAAGATCACGGGTCTCGCCAGGCTGCGGTCTTCGCGCGAGGCAAGCGGCGGCGGCAATACCGAAATGACTGAACTCTCCGTGAGGTCGCCGGGTCCGAGGTCGATGGACGCACGGCCCAAAGCCGCCGCCAGCACCGATTTCACCTGATCGAGCGTTTGGGCGTCGTCATGCGTCAGCACGGCCGGCGTTTTCGGCGAAACGGTCTGGCAACCGCCAGAGAGCGCAGCGGCGGCAAGGATCATAAGCAGGTTTGCCCGCATCATTCTCGCGGCATCCTCATATCGCGGTTGTTTTTCATGACACGCAGGCCAGGGCGCAAATCAAGCGCCCTCGCGCCTTGCTCCTTGGCCAGCGCTTTCTTGATGACCGCCGAAGGCGGTGGCGTGGGACAGGTTCCGAATTCGCGATACTGCAAGGCCGCGGCGAGCAAAGCTTCACTCTCGTCGCCAAGGTCGTGATCGAGATCGTCATCGACAACGCAGCCCGGCAGTTTGACGCCAAAGCTTGCGCTTGAATTCATGGGGACGAAGCCGTCTGCATAATCGCCGAAACCTTTTTCGTTCACGCCCTGAAACTGGATCGTGTAATAGGTCTCGCCGCAATTATCCTCCGGATAAAAACCGTAAGGTTTCCCGCAGGTGGTGCGGCCAATCAGGATCACTTCAACATCAACGCCGCGCAGACCGTTTATCACCGCCTCGCTGGCGCTGCAGGTCCAGTCAGTCGCCAGAATAAAGACACGGTCGAGATTGAGGCTGGGCAAGGGCGCGCCTTCGGACACGGAAAAACCAAGACCTGCGCTGTAAAAAGGCGAGGCGTTGTTGGTGGAGCCTGTTACCGGATTCACCCCGCCCGCATCGTCATTGAATCGCAATCGTTCGAACACTTTGCCATTGGTTCGCGTAGCGCCGGCGACCATGTATCCGAGCTGCGAGGAAATCGCGAGAAGGCCGCCGCCATTGTAGCGTAGATCGAGGACGAGATCCGAAACGCCTGCCGTCGCCATATCGGCGATGGCGTCGGAAATATCTTCTTCGGACTGGAAGGGGCTGAAGGTGGTGATTAGCACATAGCCTACATCGCCCGATGGCGTATTGATGACCGCCGTGCGGTTTACGGCGGGCGGCGCCAGATCTTCGGAAATCATCATCACCGTGCGCGTTGTCGCTGCGCCGGGGTCTTGAACGACGAAACTATGCATTTCACCTGCATTCTGCGGAAACAGGCCGTCATTGATGGTGTCGACTTCCGCTTGCGTATCGGCATTCACCAGATCGACGCCGTCCACTTCGAGAATGCGCGTTCCTCTGATGAAATTGGGAACGCCCATCACCGTGTCCGAAGCCGGCGTGCCGGCGTCGGTATAGATGACGCGGATATCGCGCGGCGGCGTCGCGGAAAGGGCGATGAAAGCGGCGCCGTATTCCGCTTCCGGCGCGGAGTTCCTTTCCTTCAGGAATTCTTCCGTCGGCTGGCTGAAATGGAAGTCGTCTTTGGGTTTGCCGGATGGCGTCGTCGCGGTGGTTTTCAGGACGCCGAAATAATTCACCGGATCGGCGTAATTCGCCGGATTGCGGTCGACGACTTCATCATTCCAGAGATAGGTTTCGTGGGTCCAGGATCGCAGCCAGAAATTTTCTTCGAGCGTCGATCCGCCGCGATCCGGAAAGGGATTGCCTTCAAGGTCGACGCCGGTGCGCACAGTTTCGCACCGGTCCTGGAAAATGCTGGCGGACTCGTAAACGCCCGCTGTCCAGGTCGGCCCGGAATTATTGGTCGGCGGCGGCGGCGGGTTCGGCGAGACCGGGGGCGGCGGATTGCCCCCTCCGCCCCCGCATGCGGTCAAGACCAACGTGAAGCAAACCCAAAATTTCAGTCCCCAGGGTCTTTGTCCGGTCGCCACAAAAAATCACTCTATACTTTGTAATACTTGCCCCCGCAGGGATCGTCCCCATTTGGCGGGCATAGTCAACGCCGCTCCGGTTTTTTCGCCTCTGGCGCTATGTCCGCGCGCGGCTTTCGCCTAAAACCCGGCCGATGAGCTATGCGGTCAAGGAAATCTATTACACGCTGCAGGGTGAGGGCGCGCAGGCCGGGCGCCCGGCCGTGTTCCTGCGCTTTGCGGGCTGCAATCTCTGGTCGGGCCTTGAACGCGACCGGGAGAAAGCGGTCTGCTCCTTTTGCGATACGGATTTTGTCGGAACCGACGGGCCGGGCGGCGGCAAGTTCGCCGACGCGCCAAGCCTCGCCATGGCCGTCGCCGGGCATTGGCCTAATCTGAAAGAGGGGCGGCCTTACGTGGTCTGCACTGGCGGCGAGCCGCTCCTGCAACTCGACGCCCCGCTGATCGACGCCCTTCACGCGGCAGGATTTGAAATCGCGGTGGAAACCAACGGCACCATCGCCGCGCCGGAGGGGATCGACTGGATCTGCGTCAGCCCCAAATCCACCGCGCCGCTGGTCCAGCGTTCGGGGCATGAACTAAAGCTCGTTTACCATCAGGCGGACGCGCCGCCGGAGGCATATGAGGCCCTCGCATTTGACTTTTTCTTTTTGCAGCCTATGGACGGGCCTTCGCGCGCGGAGGAGACCGCCGCCGCGATTGAATATTGCCGGACCCATCCGCAATGGCGCCTCAGCCTCCAGACCCACAAATTGCTGGGCATCCCGTAGGGCGCGCCGCGGACGCAACATGTTGAAGAGGACAACCCCATGCGCATCGTCAAGTCGATGAGTTTCGACGCCGCGCACTATCTGGATCATGACCCGGACGCGCGTCCTTACGCGCGGCTGCATGGACATTCCTTTACGCTGGAAGTGGTGATCGAGGGCGAGCCGCAGGAAGAAACCGGATGGGTCGTTGATTTCGGGGATGTCGCCGAAGCCCTGCAAGGGCTGCATGAGGCGCTCGATCATCGCCTTTTGAACGAGGTCGAAGGTCTAGAGCGCCCCACGCTTGAAAATATCTGCAGATGGGCCGCGGAAAAACTGAAGCCGCAATTTCCGGGGCTCGCCGAAGTCCGGGTGTCGCGCCCGTCCATCGGCGAGAGTTGCGTCCACCTGCTCTAACGGTGCGGCTCAAGCGGCGTCGTTCGCCAGATCCGCTTTCATCCGGGCGATAAGATATTGCGCATCCCGGCAATAGCTTGCGGCGGCGCGGTCGGCGCGGCCCAAAGCCTTGTCGAGGTGATCGAGAATATCGTCGATTTCCTCATAGGTCGCAAAGGCGTCAGCCGGCGGGGGCAGGTCGAGACCCTTTTCGCTGACATCGAGACGGAAAGGCGACACGGAGTAGCGCGCGCGGCCCGCAAGCGTCACATCGATATGGCGCTGGCCCTTGCCGATAAGCACGGAGGCGCGGGGATCGATCTTCTCGAGCGCCTCATTGATCGAAAGGCGCAACTCGTCATAGCTCTCGGCGAGAAGGGCGCGTCCGCCTGCTTCATCGACGTCTTTGGCCGAAAGCGCGACCTCGCAAGCCTGTTCCAGAATGTCGCGCACGCGGTCAATGGCGTAAAGCGCTGCCTCGATCGCGGCCAGCGCCTCACGCACAGGGTTTTCCTGTTCGTCCGAGTGGTTTTCATTGATCACGGCCCTGCGGTTCTTGAGCGCGCGGTCAAGGCCACCCGCCACATCCATCGCCGGCATTTCATCTGTAGACTGAGTGTTTTTCTTGCCGAGCCACCCGGCGAGCGGGCTGCGCCGCTTTTCCTGGGCCCCGCTGTTTTTATTGATCGCAAACGCCACGCGACAGCTCCTCATGCATGACTGAATTCGCGTCAGATTAGGACAGGGCGCACTTAAAGGCCGTTAAACAATTGGGTAAATTTTGTGAATGCCGGAAGGCATAACAGGGTTGATGTGAGTTAACCCTGTAACCGCCTGCGTGTGAAGCGCCCGCCCTCAAGGCCCCATGCGATCAACAGGGCTGCGGCGATGATAAACAGCCAGAAAAGGGCGGGGGCCAGCGGCGCATCCCTCACTGTTTCAACACGCTCCGCACGTTGTTCCACGATCCCGGCCCAGGACGATCCGGCGCGCCCCGCTTTGTCGCCGCGGACCCGGCGAAGGTCGGGCAGGGCGGCGCCGTTACCCTCGCGGATAGCGAACACGCCGCCACCGCTATCCTCGGCGAGGGGAGAAAGGGGCTTCGACGTTGAAACGACATTCTGAAATTCCGGCGCGGCTTCGAGGCCAATGACGCCGATGGCGAAGAGCTCGCCTGACGTCGCCCGGTAAAGCCCGCGCGAGGGCGCGCTCAACCGCGTGGTGAAGCGGCCGGGCGCGGTTTCCTCCAGATCGAACTCGGCCGTTTCCCCGTCGGGCCGGGTCAGCGTCACCGCCGGAGGCTCGTCCTCAATCGTCCGCCGTTCGATCACCAGATCGCCATTCACTTCGCGCAGGGAGAGGGCTTCTTCTTCAAGCTCAGGCTCCTTCATCAGCCAGTGGGCGATGCGCCGCAGGAGCTCCGCATGGGGGCCGCCGCCATCAAAGCCGCGCGCCCAGAGCCAGACATGATCGGAAAGAAACAGGCCCACGCGCCCGTCGCCGATGCGGTCCAGAATAAGAAGGGGCGCATCGTTGGGACCGGTCATCAGGGTTTCGCCGCGCATTTTGGCGACCGGCATGACGCGCAACCACCGCCCCCAGATGTCAGCGTCGGGGAGATCGGCGGTCACCGGATGGCGCTCGCCAAGGTCGGTCACTTCCGGCCGGAAGCTTTCCTCTATTGCCGAGCCCGCAGGCAAGGCGGGCAGGATAAAGGTCAGATTGCGGCGGTTCGCGAGGCTCAAGGCGCCGTTATATTCGGGGCCCGACGCGATCAGCACGGCCCCGCCATTGTCGACGAAGCGCGCGATATTGTCGAAGTGGAAAGACGACAGCACGCCGCGATAGGCGTAGCGGTCGAAAATCAGGAGGTCGAATTCGTCGAGCTTGTCGATGAAAAGTTCGTCCTGCGGAAAGGGAATGAGCGCCAGTTCATCGACCGGCGTGCCGTCATTCTTGTCGATGGGACGTAATATAGTGAAGTGAACGAGATCGACCGCCGGGTCCGACTTCAGGAGATTGCGCCATACGCGTTCGCCAGGATGCGGTTCGCCGGAGATCAGCAAGACGCGCAACCGGTCGCGCACGGCGGTGATGGGGAGAACCGCGATGTTGTTGCGCGTCGTCAGCTCGCCGGGGCGTTCGGCCACCTCCAGTTCGATGATGGTCTGGCCGGGCCGTGTCAGCGGCACGTCGAATCCGGCCTCGGCGCCGATGGGAACCGCTTCGCGCAGGATTTCCTCGCCATCCATGCGCAGGGTCACCATAGGCGCGCGGGCATCGTCGAGGGGTGCGCCCTCACGCCCCACATCGTCGATGCGGAAGGTGACGCGCACGGGCTGGCGCACAATGCCGTAACGCGGGGCGTTGACGAGCGTGATCTTGCGGTCGGATTCAAGCGCTGCGCCCGTGGTCAGGATATGAACCGGCGCATCGATGTCGAGACCGCCTATGGCCTCGTCCGCGTCGGCGGCCTGTCCGTCCGTCACCACGAAAACGGCGCCAAGACGCTGGCGGGGCGTGTCGGCCACGGCTTGTCCGATGGCGTTAACTGTCAGCGTTTCTTCTTCGCCGCCAAATCGAATGATTTCCACATCGACATTGTCGAGCGCTTCAATGCGCTGGGCGAGCCGCTCGGCCGCCGCTTGTGTCACCGCATCGCGGTCGTCGAGAGACTGGCTCGCGCTTTCATCCACAAGGATGAGCGCAATGTCATTGAGCGGCGTCGTTTCCGCTTCGCGGATCATCGGGCCGGCCAGCATGATCAGGAGCGCGGCGATGGCGACAGCGCGGGCGATGCCGCTTTTCCAGTTGCGGATGAGCGAGAGGATCGCAAAGGCGGCGCCGGCGACGACGGCGGCGATCAGCGCCCAAGGGGGCAGCATCGGATCGAGCACGATGTTGAAAGGAAGGGTCGTCACTTGCCGAGCCGCTCCAGAAGGATCGGCGTATGCACCTGATCGGACTTGTAGTTTCCGGTAAAGGCGACCATCACCATATTGACGCCGGCGCGATAGGCGAACTCGCGCGCGCGCGGGCCGCCGGTTCCCATGGGTCGCACGGGCCGGCCGAAACTGTCCGCCGCCCAGGCCCCGGCCCAGTCGCGACCGCCGATGATGAGCGCCGTGACGCCGTCATTGGAGCCGCTCGAGTCGGCTTCGACCCAGACCGGATTGTTGTTGTTGCGCCCGTAGAGTGAGTTCAACAGATAGAATGAGCGCGTCAGCACGTGATTGTCATCGACGGGCCTTAACGGAGGAATGTCGAGCTCGCTCAGAATGCGTTGCAGGGCCTGGCCCTCGGGCGTCGATCCGGCGCCGACGGCGCGTTCATCGTCGCGCGTGTCGATCAGGAGGAGGCCGCCGAAGCGCATGAAGTTCTCGATATTGGCGAGCGCGGCGTCGGACGGCGTCTCTGCGCCGGGCGCAATGGGCCAGTAAAGAAAGGAATAGACGGAAAGATCGTCCGTATCGGGATCGATGCGCTCTGGCGCCGCGGGCTCGATGGCAGTGCGCCGGTAAAGTTCGCGGCTCAGCGCAGCAAGTCCCTGTTCCGCGAGGGTGTCTATGGAGGAATCACCCGTGGCGATATAGGCGAGCCGGGTCGTCAGCGCCGCTTCGGCGATTTTCTCGTCAATCGGCGCATCCAGCGGCTGCGCCAGGGCGCGATCCGCGGGCGCGGCCATGACGCCGAACGCCAGCATCGCCGCAGCGGCAGGCCGCCAGTTGAGGCGGCCGCTGAGGAAAAGGGCGAGCACGCCGTCGGCGAGCAGCAAGAGCAGTGCGATCAATATGAGCGGCGGGCTAAGGGAAACCGGCGGCGCTGCGGCGTAGGGCTGGATGGCGGCGCCCGGAATGGAAAGCGGTTCGAAGGGCGCGTCGGCCTCAATGGCGTTGAGGGCGAGCGGCGCCTCGGGCGCGCCGTAAAAGCCGGGCTGTCGCTGGGGCGAGGCGGGGCGCGCCAGTTCCGCGGCGGTGAGGGCGTGCGCGCTGTCTCCGGGCCGGGTCATGCGGCCCTCGCCGGTGAGGAGCCGCAAGGGGGCGTAGCGCGCGTCCTCGCCGTCATCGGCGGCTTCGGGGCCGAGCGCCGACAGGAATGTCAGCCTACGGAGCATATCGATGAAGAGACCGGAAAGCGGCAGGTCGGACCAGGCGGGCGTCGCCGTTACATGAAAGAGCGCCATCACGCCCTCGCCCTGGCGCATGCCGGTGACGAGGGGCGTGCCGTCTTTCAGCCGCGCCCAGGTACGCTCGGTGGTCTCGCCGCCAGGCTCGGCCAGCACCTGACGCTTGATGAGAACGTCGCTTGGAACATCGAGACCGGCAAAAGGACTTTCAGGCGGAAAGACGTCGAGATGCTGCGGCGTGTCCCAGGTGAGCGCTCCGCCAAAGGCGCGTCCGCCGCCGCGCAACGGTGCGGGGATGAGGTCAGGCTCCCGGTCCTGTGCAGCTTCGGCGAGAACGGGTCCCGCAAAGCGGATCAGAACCCCGCCGCGCTCGACCCATGCCGACAGGGCCTCGCTTTCTTGAGGGCGCAGCCGGCCAATGTCATCGAGAACGATGACGGAAACGTCGGCTTCCAGCAGCCGCGATAGATCGTCTTCAAGAAAAGACGCATAGGGCGCCAGCGCCTCGCGAATATAGTGATCGCCTTTCAGCAAATCGTCGCGATTGCTTTCAAGGTTTCTTGCCAAACCGATCAGCGCCCGGCGGTCGCGGGCGTCGGCAAGGCGCACGGCGCCAGCGGAGGAAACGCCTTCGATGCGGGTTATGGAAAGTTCGTTCGCCAGAGCAAGGGGAACGTTGAGCGTGACGTCGCGGGAGGTTTCGCCGGCGGCGAATTCGAAATCGGAGCGGGCGAGTTCGCGGCCGTCGCGCGCCGTTGCGGAAATGGCCCCTTCGGCTTCAGCGCTCGCATCCAGACGCCCGACCCGATAGGCGAGGGCGTTTTCCGACGCCGGCAAAGGCTGCAACCGATATTTCGGCGCGCGCGGGTCATTGAAGATCGCAAGGTCGCCGCGTTCGGACAGCGCATTGGCAAGCGCGGCGGCGCCATCGCCGCCAAGCCCGTCCGACAGCCAGCGAATTTCGGCGCCGGCGGTGAAATAGCGGTCCAGATCCGAGAGTCGTTCAGCGGCGCCCGCGCGGTCCGCCGCAAACGGCGCCGGCGTCATCGTATCGGCGAAGGCGCTCGCCGCTTCGCCGCTCATAGGTTCAAGGCGCGCGGGCGTTTCTTCCGGCGCGGTCGTCAGGATAAACACTTGCCGATCGGCCTGCGCGGCTTCCGCCGCGGCTTCGCGCAACGCATCCTGACGCGTGCGCCAGTGCTGCGCCGCGGCCCAGCTATTGTCCACGACGACCAGCATGGGTCCGGTCTGGGCATTCGGGGTCGGGGCGTTCAGGACAGGACCCGCCAGCGCGAGAATGATCAGCGCCGCCAGCAGGAGCCGCATCAAGAGCAACCACCATGGCGTGCGGTCCGGCGTTTCATCCGCCGTCTTCAACTGACGCAGGATAATGAAGGCCGGAAAATTCTCGCGCTTCGGCGATGGCGGCGTTGTGCGCAACAGGAGCCAGATCAGCGGCAGCGTGAAAAGCGCCAGCAGCAAAAACGGCGATGTGAAACTGAGCGCGCCCATAATTTATGACTTCCAGGCGCGCATATCGGCGAGCGCCGTGAAAAGCGAGAGGAGCGCCGTTTGCGGCGAGCGGTCGGTGCGGTGAACGAAAAAGCTCCAGCCGGTTTTCTGCGCGATGGCTTCAAGCGCGCCGCGATGAGCTGCGAATTTGGTTTTGTAGGCGTCTGCGAGAGAAGACGTCTGGCCGAAGATCAGCCGGTCCTTGCTTTCAAGATCGTGGAACTCAACGCGGCCCTCAAAGGGAAAGTCCTCTTCCGCCGGATCGCAGATCTGCAGAAGCACGCCTTGCGCGCCGCTAGACGCCAATGCGGCAACGGAACGCTCCACCGCATCGGGCGTTGTGAAGAAATCGCTCGCCATGACAACGCGCGCGCCGACCGGAACATGCGCAAGAGGCGGCGCGCCGTCCTTGTCATTGAACTCGCCGATATGGAGAGCCTCAAGCATGCGTTCCGGCGCCGTCCGGCCCTGAAACGGCCGACGCTCTTCGCCGAGAACGCCGATCCGCTCGCCGGCCTGGCTGAGAAGAATGGTCAGCGCCGCCAGCAGCGTATCGGCGCGGTAGCGTTTGGTGGGGAGGGCTTTTTGCGAAGAATAATCGAGCGAGTGCGACGGATCGCGCCAGAGATAGGCCGCCGCCGCCGCCTCCCATTCGTTCTGGCGCACATAAAGGCGATCGGCGGCGCGCGCGGACTGTCGCCAGTCGATCATGGAGACGGGATCGCCAAACGCATAAGGCCGGTGTTGCCAGAAGGTTTCGCCGGGTCCGGCGCGCCTGCGCCCGTGAAGTCCCGCGCTTACCGCCTGCGCCATGCGCTCGGCTTCGAGCAGCATTGGCGGGAAGAGCGCAGCCGCGCTTTCCGCTTCATGGCGGACCGCCACTGTCGCTTCGTTCTTGCCTAATATGTTGTTCGCCATCGGGCGCGGCTTCTCCAAACTCCAGAGCGCTTCGCGGATAAGTGTGAGCGGTTATCCGCAAAAGAAGCGCGACAAACTAGTTACGCCCCCGCGACCAGTTCCTTGATGAAATCGTCCGTAGTCAGACCTTCCGAGCGCGCTGCGAAGTTTAGCGCCATGCGGTGACGCAGCACCGGCCCTGCAAGCCTTTTGACATCGTCGAGCGAGGGCGAATGCCGTCCGTCGATCAGCGCCAGCGCGCGCGCGGCGAGCGAAAAGGCCTGGCTCGCCCGCGGACCCGGGCCCCAGGCGATGAATTTCTTCACGCGGTCTTTGGCGTCGTCCGTCGGTCTGGCGGCGCGGGTGATGGAGAGAATCATTTCCACAACCTGTTCGCCGATGGGCATTTCGCGCACCAGTTTTTGCGCCGCCATCAGATCTTCGGCGGTCATGACGGCGTCCACCTGCACGGTTTTGGCGCCCGTCGTCGCGGCGAGCATTTTCCGCTCGGCGTCGAGATCCGGATAATTGACGTCGATTTCGAGGAGGAAGCGGTCGAGCTGCGCCTCGGGCAGGGGGTAGGTCCCCTCCTGCTCGATGGGGTTCTGGGTCGCGAGCACATGGAATGGGACAGGGAGGTCGTGGCGCGCCCCGGCGACGGTCACATGATGCTCCTGCATCGCCTGAAGAAGGGCCGACTGGGTCCGGGGCGAGGCGCGGTTGATCTCGTCCGCCATCAGGAGCTGGCAGAAGACCGGTCCCGGAATGAAACGGAATTCGCGCTTTCCTTCTGCGCTTTCCTCCAGAACCTCGGAGCCGAGGACGTCTCCGGGCATCAGATCGGGCGTAAACTGCACCCGCTTGGCCGAGAGGCCCATCAGATCGCCGATGGAGGTCACGAGAAGGGTCTTGGCGAGGCCCGGAGCCCCCACCAGGAGGCCGTGGCCCCCTGCGGCAAGTGTCGCAAGGGTGAGGTCGATGACCTCCTCCTGGCCGAAAACGACCTTTCCGAGCGCGGTCCGGGCGCGCCCGAATTTTACCGAAATCTCATCAAATTTCCGGAGGATATCCTGGTCAGACTGGCTGTCGGTCATAGGGCTCGCGTGATGTTGAAGGCCGATTGGCGTCATGAGGCACTTGGCCCCGGCGATTCGAGGTCAAATATGGAGATAACATGGCTTGGTGAGGGTTAAAGAACTGCTTGGCAAGGAAACCGCTCGGATTGTCGAAAAACTCTTGCCCCTTGCGGGTTCGCGCCCGATGTCATTACCATGCCGCAACCCGCCGGGGACAAGGCCTCTCAGGCGGATTTTGCGGGGCGATCGTCAAAATAGGCGCTTTCGAGGCGCCAGGTGACGGTGAATTGAGAGGCAGCGCCATTCGGGGCGTTTCCATTGAGCCGGCGCTGTCGCCGGGAGTGTAAAGGGGACCTTTGTGTCGGAACACGAGTCGCATTTTTCGGTCTGGGGCTTCATCAAGGGCTTCGCGAAGCTGATCATCGGCATGCTTTTGATGTTGCAGGGTCTGATCGGCCTTGTTGTGCTGATCCTGATTGTCGGCGTGATGGTCGAGGTGACCAATGGCATCGCGGGCAGCGAAGACAAAGTCTCCGTTTCCATTCCTGACGAGGCCGCCCTTGTGCTCGATCCCAATGGCGTGCTGGTGGAGCTTGCCGAAGATGTGAACCCGCTTGAGGTGCTGCGCGAGGAAGCCTACGGCATCAGCGAGCCGACACAGGTCGAGGTTCACGATCTCGTGCGCGTGATCCGCGCAGCGAAGAACGACAAGCGCATTAAGGGCATTGTGCTCGATCTCGGCGCGCTCGGCGCGTCGCCGTCCAGCGCCTCAAAGCTGCATTACGTCGCCTCGGAGCTCGCGAAGTTCAAGGAAAGCGGCAAGAAGGTCATCGCCGTCGGCGATTATTACAGCCAGGATCAGTATCTGCTCGCGGCGAACGCCGACGAGATTTACATGAACGATTACGGCAATCTCTTCATTTACGGTTACGGCTCCTACGGCACCTATGTGAAGAGCCTCTTGGAAAAGCTGAAAATCACCAGCCATGTCTTCCGCGTGGGCACCTTCAAGTCAGCGGTGGAGCCTTTCCTGCGGGACGACATGTCGCCGGAAGCCAAGGAAGCCAATATTGGCTATCTCAGCGTGTTGTGGCGCGATTACGCCGCATCGGTCGAGAAGGCCCGGGGTCTCCCTTCCGGCGCGGTTGAGGATTACGCCAACAATCTCGGCGCGCTGCTGGAAAGCGTGGATGGCGATCTCGGCAAGGCGGCGTTGAAAGCCGGTTTTGTGGATGAGCTCCTGTCGCGCGCGGAAATGAACGAAAAGCTGATGGAGAGCTTCGGCAAATCCAAGGACGGCAAGTCGTTCAAGAAAGTCAGCTTCAAGAGATATCTGACCTCCATCGACAAACCTAATGACACGAGCGCGCCCAATGTCGTGGTGATTACCGCCGCGGGCACGATCATTGACGGCGAAGCGCCCACGGGCCGCGCCGCGGGCGGCGACACCATCGCCGCGCAGCTCCGGAAAGCGCGTGAGGACGACAAGATCAAAGCGGTCGTGTTGCGCGTCGACAGCCCTGGCGGCTCGGCGTTCGCCTCCGACATCATTCGCGACGAGGTTCTCGCCATCAAGGCGGCGGGCAAACCGGTGGTCGCCTCCATGGGGTCGCTTGCCGCGTCGGGCGGTTACTGGATTTCGGCGGCGGCGGATGAAATCTGGGCGGCTCCCACGACTATCACCGGCTCCATCGGGATCTTCGGCTATTTCAATACTTTCGAAAACACCGCAGCCGAAATCGGCGTTTATGTGGACGGGGTCGGGACCACCGATCTTTCGCCGATCCTGGCGACCGGCATCGGCCCCTTGCCGGCGAGCGCCGCCGACATCATCCAACAGTCGACGGAAAACGGTTATGACCGCTTCCTCACCATCGTTGGCGAAGGCCGCGGCCTCGACAAAGAGTATGTGGACTCTGTCGGACAGGGCCGCGTCTGGATCGGCGAGAAAGCGATCGAGCTGAAGCTAGTCGACAAGCTCGGCACCTATGACGAGGCGATCGAAGCGGCGGCGAAACTCGCCGGTCTTGAGAAATACGATGTGGTCGACATGAAAGAAAAGCGCACGACATTCGAGATGTTCCTTAGCAATCTTTCGGAAACGACGATCGCGAAATTCGGCGGCGAGAAACAGCGCCGCACGGAAGGCGCCGTTGCGAAGATCGTGCGCGCGGCGGAAAAGCAGGCGGAGTTCTTCGCGGAGTTCAACGATCCGAACGCCGCTTACGCCCGCTGCCTGACATGTGAATAGACAGCGAAACCATGCAAGGCGGGCTGTGACCCGCGAGCGCTGATGATAGAAAAGAGGGGCCGGCGCTGTAATCTTTACAGCGCCGGTTTCATTTTATGACCGATCTCATGCGATATGCCGCCGAGCTTGAAGGCGCAGGAGAAAAAGGCCTGCCGCCGGTGGAGAAATGGAACCCGGAATATTGCGGTGAAATCGATCTCGTCATCAAACGCGACGGAACCTGGGTGCATGAAGGAACGCCCATTGGCCGCGCGCGGCTGGTGAGATTATTCTCCACGGTGCTCCGGCGCGAGGGTGATGACTTTTTTCTCGTGACGCCCGTCGAAAAGATGCAGATCGAGGTTGAGGACGCGCCTTTTGTCGCCGTGCTCATGCGCCGGGAAGGCGAAGGGGCGCAGCAAAAACTCATCTTCACCACCAATCTCGGCGATGAGGCCGTCGCGGGTCCCGATCACCCGCTCGATTTTCGCGAGGACCCGGAAGTCGGCGAACGCGCGCCCTATATCGATGTGCGCGCCGGGCTTGAGGCGCGGATCGCCCGCGCGGTTTATTATGACCTTGTGGCCCTCGGCGAACCCCGCGAGATAGATGGCGAGGAAATGTTCGGCGTCTGGTCGGACGGCGTTTTCTTTCCCTTCGGTCCTGCGGATGAGGTTTACGAATAGGCCGGTCATGGCGACGAATGCGACAGCGGAGAATGAATGGCGCGCGCGGATCGAGCGCAATCTCGGCCAGGCGACGGCGGCGCGGGGGCGCGAGCTTTTCAGCGAAATCAATCCGCATCTCGTCGGCGACAAGCTTTTTGAAAAACGCTGGAGCGCCAAGCGCAAGGATGCCGCCGTGCTGGTGCCGCTGATCGCGCGCGAGGAGGGAATGCGCGTCATCATGACGGTGCGCTCCTCGACCATGCCGTCCCATGCGGGCCAGATCAGTTTTCCCGGCGGCAAAACACATCCGGAAGACAAGGACGCTGTCGACACGGCGCTGCGCGAGGCCCATGAAGAAGTGAATATCCCGCCCGAGGCGGTTCACGTCATCGGATCGCTCGGCGTTCACAAGGGCGGGCTCGGCTTTTCCGTAACGCCGGTGATCGGCATGGTGGACCCGGCGGCGCCTCTGCGCCCGTGTCCGCGCGAGGTGGACGAGATTTTTGAAATCCCGCTCGACTTCGTCGCCGATCTCGCCAACCACATCACCGAAGAACGCACCCTCGAAGGCGTGCCTTACAAGATGTATGCGGCGCCTTATGGCCGCTATCATATCTGGGGCCTTACCGCCGGAATCTTACGCTCCTTCGCGGAGACCCTGCAGGATGAGGACGCCGCATGAGCGGCGCCAACGCCACGGAGTCTTTTAAGCCTTTAACAGCGCAACAGCGCGTGCGTTTTTCATGGTTGGACGAACCTCATCTGAAGAAAGTCATCGCCGCACTCGAAGCCGCCGAGGCGGGCGCCGCGCGTTATGTGGGCGGCTGCGTGCGCGACAGCCTTTTGGGGTGCGCGCCGAAAGACTTCGATGTGGCGACGACGCTCACGCCGGATGCGGCGACGACCGCCCTCAAAGCCGCAGGGCTCGGCGTTGCGCCCACCGGCATCGACCATGGCACGGTGACGGCCATCGCCGATCACAAGGGCGTCGAGGTGACGACGTTGCGCGCCGATGTGTCGACCGATGGACGCCGCGCCACGGTGGCGTTCACCCGCGACTGGGCGATTGATGCGGGACGGCGCGATTTCACCGTCAATGCGATTTACCTGACGCCGGAGGGGGAGCTGTACGATCCCGTGGGCGGCGTTGCGGATGCGGAGAAAAAAATCGTCCGATTCATCGGCGAGCCGGAAGCGCGCATTCGTGAAGATTATTTGCGCATCCTGCGGTTCTTTCGCTTCTCAGCGCGGTTTTGCGAACAGTTTGACGAGGCCGGGCTTGCGGCTTGCGCCGCGCTGAAAGATGGCATGGAACAACTCTCCGCCGAACGCATCGGCGCGGAGATGACAGGCATCCTGTCGTTGCCGCGCGCAGCCTTTGCGCTGGAAGGGATGGCGCAAACGGGCGTCCTTGAAAAAGTCTGGCCGGAAAAACCGGATCTCGCCGCGGCGGCGCGCATGAAGGAAATCGAGCCGGACGCGTCCGCGCCCCTGATGCTGGCGGCGCTCTATGGAGAGGCGGGGCGGGGCATCGGCTCGGCCCTGCGCCTTTCCAATGCAGAAAAAGCGGTGCGGTCCAACGCGGTTAAAAATCTTGCACTAATCGCCCCTTCCATAAGCGATCATATAGTCCGTAAGCTGATTTACCGTCTCGGCAAGGACGGGCTCGGCGACGCAGGTCTTCTCGCCGCCGCGCGCGGCGCTGTCTCCGCCAGCGACTATGGATCGCTTAAAGACCGGCTGGACCGGTTCGACCCACCGATCCTGACCGTCTCCGGCAAGGATGTGGTGAGCGCCGGCGTGGCGCCGGGCCCCGCGGTCTCGGCGATCCTCGCCGAAATCGAGGCGCAATGGATTGCGGAGGATTTTCCGGCGCCGGCGCGCCAGCGCGAAATCCTCGATGCGGTGATAAAAGCGCGCGAATCCGCCTGATCAACGGACTCATTCATTTGACCCGGCAGGAAAGACCGGATTTTATGGCGTGAAAACAAGCCGCAAGGAAGGAAACAGGGCGATGATGGGATTGATGATGGACCGGCCGTTGCTGACGACCGAGATCCTCAAACACGCAGTGCGCAACTACCGGAATACGGAAATCGTGACGCGCACTGTGGAAGGGCCCATCCATCGCTACACCATCGCCGATTCCGCCCGACGCATCGCCCAGCTCGCCAACGCCCTCGTTGAGCTCGGCGTCAAGAAAGGCGACCGCGTCGGCGTCATCGGCTGGAACACCTATCGCCAGTTCGAGCTTTATTACGCCGTCGGCGGCCTCGGGGCGGTGCTTCACACGGTCAATCCGCGGCTCGGGCCGGAAAACGCCGCCTTCGTCATCAATCACGCCGAAGACAGCGTTCTCTTTTACGACACGACCTTTGCGCCGCTGGTCGCGGCCCTGAAGCCGGCGCTGAAATCGGTGAAGCACTACGCCGTTCTTTCCGACAGCGAGAACGCCGGCGAAGCGGGCGAGGGCGCGCTCATCTATGAAGACTTCATCGCTGACGGCGATGATGATTTCGACTGGCCGGAATTCGATGAAAACACCGCCGTCACCATGTGCTACACCTCGGGCACAACCGGCGATCCGAAGGGCGTTCTTTATTCGCACCGCGCGCTCGTATTGCAGTCCTTCGCCTGCTGCCTGCCGTCCTCGCTCGGTCTTGCCGAAGGCGATGTGTTGTTGCCGGTGGTCCCGATGTTCCACGTCAACGCCTGGAACACGCCTTATTCAAGTCTGATGACCGGCGTGAAACAGGTCTTTCCAGGACCGAGGCTCGACGGCGAAGGCCTTTACGAGATGCTCGACAGCGAAAAGGTCACCTATAGCGCCGGCGTGCCGAAGGTCTGGCTCGGGCTTTTGCAATATCTGGAAAAGACCGGGAAAGAGCTTCCTCATCTCAAGCGCGGCATGTGCGGCGGCTCGGCGCTTCCCGAAGCGCTCATTCGCGGTTTCGAAAAATACGGCGTTGAATTGATTCAAGGCTGGGGCATGACGGAAATGTCGCCGGTGGGAACGGTGAATGTCCTGCCGCCTGAAGTGAAGGCGTTGTCGCTGGATGAGCAAATTCCCTACAGATTGAAAGCCGGCCGGGCCCTGCCTTTTGTGGATATGCGCCTTGTCGATGCGGAAGGGCATATTTTGCCCCATGATGGGGAAGCTGATGGCCACCTTCAGGTGCGCGGTCCGTGGATTATCGATCAGTATTACAAGACCGATCAGCCGACGCTCACCGCCGATGGCTGGTTCGACACGGGCGATGTGGCCATCATCGATGAAGACGGCTTCATGCAGATCACCGACCGCTCCAAAGACGTCATCAAGACCGGCGGGGAGTGGGTCTCGTCAATCGATATCGAGAATGCGGCGATGTTGCATCCGGGCGTCTCACAGGCAGGGGTTATCGGCGTGCCTCATCCGAAATGGCAGGAACGCCCGCTTCTTATTGTCGTTAAAAAGGCCGGTCAGGATCCGACTGAAGAGGAGGTCAAGGAGTTTTTAAAACCGAAGCTCGACAAGATCGCCTGGCCCGATGCGGTGGAGTTTGTCGAGCATATTCCCCTTGGCGCCACCGGCAAGGTGTTGAAGACGGAACTCCGGAAGATGTTCAAGGATTACAAACTTCCTGGGTGAAACGCGCGTTCAGGCGCCCCCGTTTTCGCCGGCGTCTTCTTCGTAATGGGGAACGAAAGTCAGCACGGTCTGAAATGCGGCGGCGGCGCCCGCGCCGCCAGAAATGCACAATATCAAAATGCTGATCAGTTTTGGGTCGACGGCTTCGAAGAGCTTGCCGGCAAGGAGCGCCAATCCAAGGCCAAGGGCCGCCTTGGCGTAAAACCGCAGGAGCTTTGAAAATGCGTCGCCGCGGCCCGACAATTGCGCGGCGAAGCGGGGGCGCGCCAGCCAGACATAGAGCCAGCAGCCAAAGCCTGCGGCGATGACGGCGGCGACGAGGCTGGGCCCGTGAAACAGGCTCGCTGCGTAAAGGCGCGCATCTGCGAAGCTGATGGCCGCAACGGACGCGCCGATCACGCCGAAGACGGCGCTCACAAAAAGCGTCATCACGGGCTTTGCGGTCTTGGCGTCGAGAAAGGTTCGCTTTCCCGCTCTAGGCGGCAGTCCCCAGTTTCGCGTCATCACGGCTCCTTGGGCCGAATAGTGATTTGGCGTTTCGCCGCCGGCTGCGATCAGTCCCGATCGACCCAGGCGCGAATCGCCGCGAATACGGACTCAAACATTTCCGGCGTCAGGCGCCGGGTGTTCGTATTGTATCGCGAGCAGTGATAGCTGTCGAACAGCCGGAACGGCCTGTCGGCGAGATCGTGCTCGGCCCCATGGGCGAAGAGCGCGTCCCTGGCTTTGACGCCCAGCGCCGCCAGCGTCGAATCATGGGCGATGCGGCCAAGGCACAGGATCGCCGCAAGCTCGGGCAGGGCGTCGATCCGTGCGGTCAGGAACTGGCGGCAGGTCTTGATCTCCGCGCCCACGGGTTTGTTTTGGGGCGGCACGCATCTGACGGCGTTGGTGATCATCGCGGTTTTAAGCTTGAGGCCGTCATCGGGTCGCGAATCGTATTTGCCGTTTGAAAAACCGAATTTGGCCAGCGTCGCATAAAGCAGGTCGCCGGCGTAATCGCCGGTGAAGGGGCGCGCCGTGCGGTTGGCGCCGTGAAGACCGGGGGCGAGGCCGACGACCAAAAGCTTCGCCTTCGGGTCCCCGAAGGACGGCGCCGCGCCGTTGAAATAGTCGGGGTAGGTTTCCTGGTTTTCCTCACGAAACGCGACCAGCCGCGGACATAATCCGCAATTAACGGGCGGTTCGGCGGAAGCGGCTTCAGCCGGTTTTGCGGGTTTGGCGGCGCTACGCGCTGATTTCGGAGGCACGGGGGCGGCTTAATCGACGTCTTCGAAGTCGTCTTCGTAATCGTCCTCAAAGTCGTCCTCAAAGTCAGCCGCCGGCTTCGGCCTGCGGGCCGGTCCGCCGCTGCGCCCGATGGTTTTTTCGAGATCGGCGAGATCGATGAATGCGTCCGCCTGCCGGCGCAATTCGTCGGAGGCCATGGGCGGCGAGGATTTCACGGTCGAGACGACGGTGACCCGCACGCCTTTCGCCTGGATGGCCTCGATCACCCGGCGGAAGTCGCCATTGCCGGAAAACAGAATGAGATGGTCGAGCCGGTCGGCGAGGAGCATCATGTCCACAACCAGCTCCACATCGGTGGAGCCCTTGAAGCGCTTGCGGCCTTGCGGGTCGGTGAACTCTCGCGTGGTCTTGGTGACCATGGTGTAGCCATTATAGTCGAGCCAGTCGACGAGGGGACGGAGCGGGGAGTAATCTTGGTCGCGGTCTTCCTGTATGGCAGTGTAATAGGAGGCGCGAATGAGCTGGCATCCATCCTGCGCTTTCGCCAGCAGGCTTTTGTAATCTATATCGAAACCGAGATTGCGGGCGGCCTTGTAGAGATTGGCGCCATCGATAAAAAATGCGGTCTTTTCCTGCTCGCGCAGGCCGAGAAACTTGTTCATATTCGCCTCAGTCTAATGGTAAGTAACGCCGCTTTCTGCGCGATATCCATTTGAGAAATAAATGATATTAATCGCCGCTGGATCTAATTTGCATTTTTGCGGTCTTGATTCGCAAGATATTGTTCTAAGAGCATTTCATGCACTTAGCCGAATGTCGCACCTGAAGATAGTGTCTTCGCTGTATGAAACGCCGGCCTGGCCGGACCCGGCCGATCCTCCTTTCGTCAACGCGGCCGCGGCGATTGAGACAGATATGCGCCCGGAAGCGCTCCTCGCCGCGCTTCACGCCATCGAAGCGGGCTTCGGGCGCCGCCGGTCGGAGCGCAACGCCCCGCGCACCCTCGATCTCGACCTTCTCGCCTATCATGACATCGTTCAGGGCGAGGATGAGCAGGGTCTGGTCCTGCCGCATCCCCGGCTGGCGAACCGGGCCTTCGTTCTGGCCCCCCTGGCGGAAATCGCGCCGGACTGGCGTCATCCTGTGACCGGCGAGACGGCGGAGGCCCTGCTCGCGGGGGCGGACGCCGCCGGGGTGCGGAAAATCACGTAATTTCAGGGTTTTTGCGTTGCAGCGCTTGATTTCGGGGCGCATCTGGCGATATGGCAGGGAGCCCGCACCGGCTGCAATGCCGGCGCGTACCAATTTTATACGAAGATTTTTGCCGCTCTGGAGAGTCTATGGCCCGCGTCACCGTTGAAGATTGCGTCGATAAAGTCACGAATCGCTTCGATCTCGTGCTCCTCGCCGCGCATCGCGCCCGCGTTCTTTCGTCCGGGGCGCCGCTTCTCGTTGATCGCGACAATGACAAGAACCCGGTCGTCGCCTTGCGCGAAATCGCCGATGGCGAATTGCAGCCGGACGAAGTCGAAGAGGATCTGGTCTCTTCCCTGCAGAAACAGGTTGAGCTCGACGAAAGCGAAGATTCCGAAGCCGCGCCGGAAAAAGCCGATGCGCCGGAATTCGACAAGATGAGCGAAGATGAATATCTGAAAGCCATCCAGGCTGCGGGCATGACCACGCCCCAAACTTTGCCGAAAGGCTAACCGATTTTAGCCGGCGGTTCCGGACTGCCCTGTTGATCAGCAGCACCCCTTTCCCCGGCGCGTTTAAAACTACAGCCGGCGGATTATGACGGACCATCAGGCGGCGGGCGATGCCAATATCCCACAGCAAAGCGCGGCCCCGTCGCGCCAGCCGGTCGGTTTTATTCGTCAGGTCGAACTGGTCGATCGCGTCAAGGCCTATGATCCGGACGCGGATGAAGACCTTCTGAACAAGGCTTACGTCTACGCCATGAAAGCCCATGGCGGGCAGACGCGCGCTTCCGGCGATCCCTATTTCTCGCATCCGCTTTCCGTCGCCGCGATCCTCACCAGCCTGCGCGCCGATCCGGCGACGGTGGCGACCGCGCTGCTTCACGATGTGGTCGAAGACACCGATGCGACGGTCGAGGACATCTCGAAACTCTTCGGCGATGAGATCGCGCGGCTGGTGGACGGCGTCACCAAGCTTTCCCAGATCGAACTGAAAAGCGAGGCGTCGAAGCAGGCGGAGAATTTCCGCAAGCTTGTCATGGCGATGGCGGACGATGTGCGTGTGCTGCTCGTCAAGCTCGCCGACCGTCTGCACAATATGCGCACGCTTCATTACATCCAGAAAACGGAGAAGCGCCAGCGCATCGCCCGCGAGACCATGGACATCTACGCGCCGCTTGCGGGCCGCATCGGCGTGCAGCGCTTCCGGGAGGAGCTGGAAGACATTTCCTTCCGTGAATTGAGTCCCGACGCCCATGCGACCATCGCGAGCCGCCTTGAGGATTTGCAGAAAAACACGCTGAGCAGCGTTCTGGAGCTCGCGAATGTGCTGCGCGAAAAACTCGCGGCCGCCGGGATCAAGGCGCAGGTGATGAGCCGGGAGAAGCGGCCCTATTCCATCTGGCGTAAGATGACGCAAAAGAATGTCTCTTTCGACGAACTGGCGGATATCTACGCTTTCCGCGTTCTCGTCGACAAACCCGAAGACTGTTACGCAGCGCTCGGCGTCATTCATTCGAACTGGCGCATGATCCCGACCGAGTTTGACGACTATATATCCGCGCCCAAGCCAAACAATTATCGCTCGATCCATACGGCGGTGATCGGCCCGCCATCGCCGGACGGGCGTCGCCAGCGCATCGAAATCCAGATCCGCACCTATGAAATGCACGAAACCGCCGAGCGCGGCGTCGCCGCGCACTGGCAGTATAAGGATGCGAGCGTGGGCGCGGGCGAGTCGACCGTGGAGATCGTCACGCGCGGTCAGTACGACCCTTACGAAACCCCGCGAAGACTCGTTGAAATGTTCCAGTCCGGCGAAGACCCGGACGAGGCGCTGCAATACGCCAAGCTTGAGCTGTTTCAGGATCAGGTCTTCTGTTTCACGCCGAAAGGCCGCGTGATTGCGCTGCCGAAAGGCGCAACGCCGCTCGACTTCGCCTATGGCGTTCACACGGATGTGGGCGATAGTTGCATCGGCGCGAAGATCAACGGCGTGCAGCGTCCCTTGCGCACGCCGCTCAATAATGGCGATGTTGTCGAAATCCTGCGCTCCGACCATGCGCCCGTGCCGGCGGAATGGGAAAGCATCGCCGTCATGGGCAAGACGCGCAGCGCCATCCGCCGCCGCATCAAGAAGATGGAGCATGAGGACCATGTGGCCCTCGGCCGCTCCATTGCCGAAAGTGTCTTTAACGGCGCGCATCTTGAGTTTTCGATCAAAGGCGTGCGCGAAGCGCTGAAGCGCCTTGGCAAGAATTCCGTTGAAGACGTACTGATCGCTATCGGCAAGGGCGAGCTTCCCGTCGCCGAACTTGTGGAGGCTGTTTATCCGGGCGCATCCATCGAAGAAAGCGAAAGCGAAATTCGCGCCGCGTCCCTGCAGGCGTTCCGGCCGCGCCTCGCCATCGCCGGTCTGACGGCGGGCGCGCCGGTGAAAATGGCCCGCTGCTGCACGCCGCTGCCGGGCGAGCGCATTGTCGGCATTCGCCAGAATGACGGCTCGATCAAGGTGCATACCATCTATTGCGAAACCCTCGCCGAAGAGGACCCGCCGCAGGAGCGCTGGATCGACCTCAAATGGCGCGACCGCGACGAGGCGGCGACAGCCTTTGCGCGCATCACGGCGACAGTGCTGAATGGTGTGGGCGTTTTGTCCGAGGTCGCCGGCATCATCGCACGCTACGGCGTTTCTATCGCTAATATCCGCATCCAGAACCGCTCGCGCGAATTCGTCGATTTCATTATGGATGTGGAGGTGAAGGACGCCCGCCACATTGCGCAAATGCTCGCCGGGCTTCGCGCCAGCCCCCATGTCATCAACGCCGAACGCACAGGAGCCGGAGACCATGACGAAGTTTGACGCGCTGAAGGAATTCGAAGACGCCGGCGCGCTGATGAAGGGGCACTTCATCCTGTCCTCGGGCCTGCATTCGGACACTTATCTCAACAAATCCATCGTCTCCATGTATCCGGACCGCGCCGAACGCCTCTGCCGCGCGCTCGCGGAAAAGATCATGGGCGAGGTGAAAGATATTGATTATGTTGTTTCGCCGGCCATGGGCGCGATCATCTACGGCTACGAAACCGCGCGGCATCTGAAAGTCCCCTTCATGTTTCTCGAACGCGTCGACGGCGAGTTTCAGTTGCGCCGCGGCTTTTCAATTGAGAAGGGCGCGCGCGTCGTCGTTGTCGAGGACATCGTGTCGACAGGGCTTTCCGCGCGCGAGGCGATCCTGGCGGTGAAAAAAGCCGGCGGCGACGTTTTGGCGCTCGGCTGTCTTGTGGACCGCTCGGCGGGCGCCGCCGATATCGGCGCGCCGGTGATACCGCTTGCGGAAATCAAGGTCGAAGCGTGGGAGCCGGACAATCTTCCCGCGCATCTGAAAGGCGTGCCGGCGGTGAAACCCGGCAGTCGCGGGATCAGCCAGTGAGGGACAATGCCAAATTAAGAAAACCCTCTCCCCCTTGGGGGAGAGGGTTGGGTGAGGGGGAATGAGTAAAGCTTCAATACTGCAATCGGATCGCGAAACACCCCCTCATCCGGCCCTAAAGGGCCACCTTCTCCCCCAAGGGGGAGAAGGGAAGAAAGGGCTTTTGAATTCGCCGGTCGCTACTGTTGGATGTTTGTCCAATGACTGAACAAAAAAAACCGCTGCGCCTCGGCGTCAATATCGACCATGTGGCGACGATCCGGAATGCCCGCGGCGGCCCGCATCCCGATCCCGTGCGCGCAGCGCTTCTGGTTGAAGGGGCGGGCGCTGATGGCATCACGGCGCACTTACGCGAAGACCGGCGCCATATCCGCGACGATGACATGCGCCGTTTGAAAGAGGAAATTGGCCTGCCGCTCAATTTCGAAATGGCGTCTACGGCGGAGATGCTGCAACTCTGCACCCAGGTTCAGCCCCATGGATGCTGTATCGTCCCGGAAAACCGCAATGAGCGCACCACCGAGGGCGGGCTCGATGTCGCCGGCCAGCATAATTTTATTGCGCCCTTCGTCCGGGAACTGACGGACGCCGGCATTCGCGTGTCGCTGTTTGTCGACCCGGAAGCCGAACAGATCGATGCCGCGAAATCCGCCGGCGCGCCGGTGATCGAAATTCATACCGGGGCCTATTATGAGGCGACGCTGAAAACCGAGCCGGCGCTTTACAAAGCCGAACTTGAGAAAATCCGCGCCGCTGCAGAACTCGCCGATAGCATCGGCCTAGAAGTCCACGCAGGTCACGGCCTTACTTTCCTGAATGTGCAGCCGGTCGCGGCGATCCCTCAGATCGTCGAATTGAATATTGGCCATTTCCTCATTGGCGAGTCAGTCTTCATGGGCCTCGCGGAAGCTGTAAAGGAAATGAAACGTCTGATGCAGGATGCGCGCACGGGCGGGCTCTACTGATGATCCGGATCATCGGCTCGCCCGTATCGCCTTTCGTCAAGAAAGTTCTGGCGCTGCTTGTGATGAAGGGCGTCGACTTCGAAGTCGATCCGATCACGCCCTTTTACGGCAATGACGAGTTTACCCGGCTGTCGCCTTTGCGGCGCGTGCCGGTCTTCATCGATGGCGATCTAGTGCTGAACGATTCCTCCGTTATCGCCCAGTATATCGAAGAGCGTTGGGCCCATCCGTCTGCGCTGCCCGCAACGCCGGAAGCGCGCGCGAAAGCGCGCTGGATCGAGGAATATTCCGACAGCCGCATGGGCGAGGTCTTCATCTGGAAAGGCTTCGCCGCGAAGCTCGTGCGCCCGCGCGTTTTCAAGGAGCCCTTCGATGAGGCGGCGTTCAACACCAACATTCAAACCGGCGTCGCAGAAGTGATGGACTATCTCGAAAGCGTCGCACCGGAAGACGGATTTCTGGCGGGGCCGTTCGGGCTTGCGGATATATCGGTCGCGTCGATGTTCCGTTGCATGCGCTATGCGGAATGGACGCCCGACCCGAAGCGCTGGCCCAAGGTGTGCGCATGGCTGAAACGCACGGAAGCCGAACCCGTCATGGCGAAAGTGAATGAATGGTCCGACGCGCTCATCGTCGCGCCCATTCTCGAACGCCGCAGGATCGCTGCGGAAATCGGCCTAAGGCTGACGGAAGAAACCTTCGGACTCAAAACCCCGCGCCGCGCGGCGATGTCGCAACTTTAAAGGATGGCTCATGATCATCGGTCTCGGCAACGACCTCATCGACATCCGCCGCGTGGAAAAGACGCTGGAGCGTCATGGCGAGCGCTTCACCAATCGCATCTTCACCGAGATTGAGCGGGCGAAATCCGACCGCCGGCTCAACCGGGCCGCGTCCTACGCCAAGCGATTCGCCGCAAAGGAGGCCTGCGCCAAGGCGCTGGGGACAGGGCTCTCCCGGGGCGTTTTCTGGCGGGATATGGGCGTTGTTAACCTTCCCGGCGGAAAACCGACCCTCAACCTCACCGGCGGGGCGGCGGAAAGATTGAGGGAAATCACGCCGGAAGGCCATGTTCCGGACATCCACCTCACCATCACCGACGATTTTCCCCTGGCCCAGGCCATTGTCATTATCTATGCGCAGGCTAAATAAGGTTTTTCGCCGTGACTTCAGGTCCGGGGGCGGGCAGCAAAGGGTAGCGTGATGTCGACAACCGAAGAAAGCGGCGCATCGGGGACGGCCAAGAAAGAGGCCGGCAAGCCCCAGAAAGAGCAGATGACCGCCGCTGAAGAGGCGTGGGATCTCGCCAAGACCGTTTTCTTCGCGGTGGCGATCGCGCTTGTTCTTCGCATCGTCATTTTCCAGCCCTTCAACATTCCCTCCGGCTCCATGAAGCCGAACCTGCTCGTCGGCGACTTCCTCGTGGTTTCGAAACCGACCTTCGGCTATTCGCGCGCCTCGCTCGTCTATCCGCTGACGCGCATCCCCGCCCATGGCCGGGTTTTGTCTTTTGCAAAGCCTGAGCGCGGCGACATTGTCGTGTTCAAGAACCGCAAGGACGGCAACAAGGATTACATCAAGCGGGTCATCGGCCTTCCCGGCGACACGGTGCAGATGCTGGGCGGGCGGCTCCACATTAATGGCAAGCCGGTGCAAAAAGAACTCATCAACGCCAATGTGCCTGATGTCTGCGGTCCAGGTTACGGGGCGCCGGCCTATCGCGAAACCTTGGACAACGGCGTTTCTTATGTGGTGCAGGAATGTGCAGGCGATGAGGGCCATCTCGACAACACCTCCGCCTATCATGTGCCGGCCGGGCATTATTTCATGATGGGCGACAATCGCGACCAGTCGCAGGACAGCCGCGTCATCGCGCAGGTCGGCTACATTCCCGAAGACGCCGTCGTCGGCAAGGCGGAACGTCTGTTCTTCTCCGTGGACGGATCGAAGACAGGGCTTCTGACCGTGTGGAACTGGCCCTTCGCCATCCGTTACGGCCGCATTTTCGATCCGGTCAGATGACAGCGAAAGATACGGCCGCGCTTGAAAAGCGCATCGGTCATAAGTTTACCGACCAGAGCCTGCTCGCCCGCGCGCTCACCCATTCCAGTCTTTCCGGCGGCGACCGCGCGGTGCGCGATCTTGAGCGGCTCGAATTTCTCGGCGACCGCGTTTTGGGGTTGCTCACCGCCGAAACGCTCTGGCGCGACTATCCGGAATATGCCGAAGGCGATATGGCGCCGCGACTCAATGCGCTTGTGCGCAAGGAGACCTGCGCAAAGGCGGCGCTCTATTTCGGCGTCGAAGACTATATCCGCATGTCCGAATGGGAGGCGCAATCGGGCGGGCGCAAGAAAAAGGCGATCCTCGGCGATGTGATGGAGGCGCTCTTGGGCGCGCTTTACATTGACGGCGGGTTGCAGGCCGCGCGCAATCTCTACGATCAGTTCTGGACGCCCAACCTCGAAGATTTGTCGAAGCTGCACAAGGATCCGAAAACCGCGCTGCAGGAATGGAGCCAGCACAAAAAACTCGGCACGCCCGATTACGATGTCCTTGAATCGGAAGGCCCGGCCCACGCCCCGGCTTTCACCATCGAAGTGAAAGTGAAAGGCAAGAAACCGTCGCAGGGGCATGGGCGGTCGAAACGCGAGGCGCAGATGGAAGCGGCGCGGAATTTCCTCGTGCGCGAACGGGTGTGGTCGGATGATGAGTGAACATCCGTCATCCCGCACGCGATGCAGCATCTTAGATGCTGTGTTGCAGATGCGGGATCGCTCACCGCAGACGGAAAAAGATCCCGTGTCTGCGCAGCAGCATTTCATGCTGCAGCGCGCAGGGGATGACGGAGTTGACCGATGACCAATCAGTATTGCGCCGTCATCGCCGTCATCGGCGCGCCCAACGCAGGCAAGTCGACCCTCGTCAACGCGCTTGTCGGCGCGAAAGTCTCCATCGTCACGCAAAAGGTGCAGACGACCCGGGCGCGGGTGCGCGGCATCCTGACGGAAGACGCAACGCAGCTCGTTTTCATCGACACGCCGGGCATTTTCGCACCGAAACGCAAGCTTGACCGCGCCATGGTCGCCGCCGCCTGGGAGGGGCTCGACGGCGCCGATGTGACCCTGATGATTATCGACGCGCCGTCTTATCTCGCCGGCGAAGCTGAGCGCGGACAGGCGGGCAAGGGCCGCGCTGACGCCGAGCGCATCATCGAGGGCTTGAAATCGTCGAACCGCAAGGCGGTGCTCGTCCTCAACAAGATCGACGATATTGCTCGCCCGAAACTCCTGGCGCTGGCGCAAGGGTTAAACGAAGAAGGCGTTTTCACCGATGTCTTCATGATCTCCGCGAAGAATGGCGACGGCCTCGGCGATCTCCGAACCTTTCTGTTGGAGAAAGCGCCGGCGGGGCCGTGGCTCTACCCGGAGGACCAGCTTTCAGACATCACCGACCGCTTGATGGCGGCGGAGGTGACCCGCGAGAAACTCTTCCTGCGCCTGCATCAGGAATTGCCATACGACTCCACGGTCGAAACGGACAGTTGGAAAGAAACGAAATCGGGCATTCGCATCGACCAGACGATTTACGTGGCGCGCGACAGCCAGAAACCCATCGTGCTCGGCAAATCGGGCCAGACCCTGAAAGCGATCGGCCAGGCGGCGCGCGAGGAGTTGACCGACATTCTCGGCGTCCCTGTCCACCTTTTCCTTCACGTCAAAGTCCGCGAAGGCTGGGACGAGGAGGGGGCAAGGCTTAGGAGCATCGGGCTCGATAGTGTGGATTGACAGCCGGCCCCAAAAAGGAGCCGGGCCCGCCTTTGAACGTTCTTAAATCCACCTCATTTGGCGACGTACATTCGCCTCTCAGAAAACGGATCGGGAGTGAGCGGGTGAAGGTCAAATTTATATTGCCGGCGCTGACGGAAGCCAAAAGCCCTTTTTTCAGGCCCATCAAATATTCGCTGTTCCCGCCGCTCGGTTTGGCCACGCTGGCGGCGTTTCTTGCCGACGATGACGATGCCGAGATCGTCGACGATCATGTTGAACGGCTCACAACCGATGACCGGCCCGATCTCGTGGTCATACAGGTCTATATCACCAATGCTTACCGCGCCTATGCGCTTGCTGACCATTACCGCGCCAAAGGCTGTCATGTTGCGCTTGGCGGTCTTCACGTCACGTCATTGCCGGACGAGGCCGCAGCGCATGCGGACACAATCTTCCTCGGGCCGGGAGAACAGACTTTTCCCGAATTCCTGACCGATTTTCGCAATAAAAACCCGAAACCGCGATATGTTTCGCTTAAAGGGCGCACCATCGCCAATATTCCGCCCATTCGCCGGGATTTGATCAAACGCGAACGCTATCTTGTGCCGAATTCCATCGTAGTTACGCGCGGATGTCCGCAACACTGCGATTTTTGTTACAAGGACGCCTTTTTCGAAGGCGGCCGGGGCTTTTACACGCAACAGGTCGATCAAGCGCTCGCGGAGATCGAAAGGCTTCCCGGCAGGCACCTTTATTTTCTCGACGACCATTTGTTAGGCAATCGCCGTTTCGCGCGTGCGCTGTTTGACGGTATGAAAGGGATGGGGCGGTTGTTTCAAGGCGCCGCGACAGTCGACTCCGTTCTTCGGGGCGATCTTGTGGAACGCGCCGCCGAAGCGGGATTGCGCAGTCTGTTTGTCGGGTTTGAAACCTTCAGTCCGGAAAACCTTACGGCCTGCAACAAGAAACAAAATCTTGCGCGCGACTATGAGGCGGTTGCAAAGCGCCTTTCCGACCTCGGGATAATGATAAACGGCTCTTTTGTTTTCGGGATGGATAATGACGGCCCCGACGTTTTCGAACGTACTGTCGACTGGGCGGTGAAAAACGGCATTACGACCGCGACCTTTCACATCCAGACGCCTTATCCCGGCACGCGGCTCTATCAGCAGATGAAGGCCGCAGGGCGGCTGACGACTGACAATTGGGACCTCTATGATACGCGTCACGTCGTCTATCGTCCGAAGTCCATGGATGCACAGGCGCTCAAGGAAGGCTACGACCGCGCCTACCGGGACTTCTACAACTGGCGCACCATTGCGCAGGGTGCCATGAGCCACGAAACCCTCAAGCATCGCCTGAAACATTTCGGCTATGCGGTGGGGTGGAAGAAGTTCGAGCCGCTCTGGGATGCGGTCATTCGCCTGCGTCGCCTGCACATGATGACGCCCTTGCTGGAAGGGGTGTTGTCAAAGGTGACGGCGCAAGGCCCCGGGAAGACAGACAAGGCGGTCTTGCGAGCGGGCGCTTTCGATTTTGAGAGCTCGAATTGACGTTGTCCTGGCTGGCTGCGGGGCGTAAACCGCGGTCATGAACTTCACCGATATCGGCATCGTTCTTGACGCGCGCGCCCATGGGGAGACCCATGCGGTGGTCGACGTTTTTACCGAACGCCACGGGCGCTGGGCGGGGCTCGTCTATGGCGGGCAGGGGCGCAAGATGCGCCCGCTCCTACAGCCCGGCAATGAAGTGACGGTGGAGTGGAAAGGCCGCGGCGAAGATTCTCTCGGGCATTTTGCGCTGGAAATGTCTCACGCTCGCGCCGGCGAGGCCATGGGCGAGCGTTTGTCGCTCGCGGCGCTGTCCGCCGCCTGCGCCGTGGCGCTGGCGACGCTGCCCGAACGGGAGTCGCACAGCCGGGCTTACACCGCCATGTCGGTGCTGCTCGCCAATCTCGACGATATCGATGTCTGGCCGGCGCTGATGGCGCGTTGGGAGTTGGGATTGCTGGCGGAGCTCGGCTTCGGCCTGACGCTCGATCGTTGCGCGGCGACGGGCGCGCGCGAGAACCTCATTTATGTATCGCCGCGCTCGGCCTGCGCCGTTTCGGCGGAAGCGGGCGAACCTTACAAGGACAAGATGCTGCCCCTGCCGGCGTTCCTGCGCGGCGCATCAAGCGAGGCGACGTTGCAGGAAGCGGTGGACGCCCTCAAAACCACCGGCTTTTTTCTGGAAACCCGCATTCTGCATCTCTCGGACAAGCAATTGCCCGAGGCGCGGTTGCGGGTGGTGGAGCTGTTGAACTCGAAATTGTGATCCTCTTCTCCTCCCCCGCTTGCGGGGGAGGTGTCGCCCCGGACTTGGTTCGGGGTGACGGAGGGGGTAGTTCTTGTTGCGAGGCTGTAAGCCCCCATCGGTCGCTGCGCGACCACTTCCCCCATAAATGGGGGAAGAGAGGGAACAATTACATCAACACCAGTTCGGCGTGGAGCGCGCCGGCGGCTTTCACCGATTTCAGAATGTCGATGAGCTCGCGCGGGCCGACGCCCAGCGCATTGAGGCCTTCAATCAGATCGGAAAGGGAGACATTCTCGTCGACTTCCGCGATGCGCTTTTCCGGATTGGTCTCGACCGAAATGGTCGTATCCGGCAGCACGATGGTTTCGCCATTGCGCGAGAAGGGATTGGGCTGCGACACGAAGGGCGTTTCGCGCACGGTGATGGTGAGATTGCCTTGGGTCACTGCAAAGCGGGAAATCTTCACATCGGCGCCGAGCACGACCGTGCCCGATTTCTGGTCGATGACGATGCGCGCTTTCTGCTCAGGCGTGATGCGAATGTTTTCGATCCGTCCGATCAGATGCACAGGGCTCATGGGCGCGGTCGCGGTGGCGATTTCGATGGTGCCGGGATCGAGAATTTTCGCAACCGGCAGACCGAAGGCGTTGTTAATGGCGGTCTCGATACGCGCCGCCGTTGTAAAGTCGGGTGAGCGCAGGGCGAGGCGCAGGGTCTGCATCTCTTCGAAATTGAAGTCGATCTCGCGTTCGACGCGGGCGCCTTGCGGGATCGAGCCCGTGGTCGGCGCGCCGAAGGTCACGGAGGCGCCGTCGCCTTCCGCGGAAAATCCGCTGGCGAGCACGGGGCCTTGCGCGACAGCGTAAATCTGCCCGTCGCCCGCATGGAGCGGCGTCATGATGAGCGTGCCGCCGAGGAGGTTCGAAGCGTCGCCGATAGCGGAAACGGTGACATCGATTTGCGAGCCGGCGCGAGAGAATGGCGGCAGGGTGCCGGTGACGACCACGGCCGCGACGTTGCGCGGGCGGAAATCCTCGCCCTGGACGTTGACGCCGAGACGCTCGAGGAGACTCGACAGCGCTTCTTCCGTATAGGGCGAATTGCGAACGCCGTCGCCCGTGCCGTCAAGGCCGACGACAAGGCCATAGCCCACAAGGTCGTTGCCTCTGACACCCTCGATATTGACGATGTCTTTCAGGCGCACATCGGCGGATGCGTCCGCGACGAAAACGAATCCGGCGAGTGACGCGGCGAGAAATACTTTCAGGCGTTCAAACATTCTTATCTCAGGTAATTGGCGAGCGAGAGGAGGGATATCCGCGACGTGACGAGATAGGAGGCCTGCAACTGCGATTCGATCTGCTGCAGGCGCGTCGCCGCTTCATAAGGGTCGCGCGCTGTGTGTTCGTTATAGGTGAGGCTGTAGGCTGTGGCTTCCGCATTGAGACGCGTATCGGCGGCTGCAATGCGCTCTTCCGCGGCGCCGATGCGCGAGCGAATGGAAACGATGTCGCTGTCAGCCTGGATCAGACCGCCCGCCGCCGTTGTCAGGGCGATATTGCGGTCAGCGAAACTTGATTGTTCATCGGCGACCACAATGGTCGAGAGATGGCGCAACAGATCGCGAACCGGCTGTTCGTCGGCCTTGGCGCTGTAATCCACCAGCTCGCCGTCGGCGATTTCCGTGCGCGCGGCGTTGCCTGAACCGCCCGTATAGATGGTCGTGGCGAAACCGCCCGCCGGATCGTTGAAATAGAAATCGAGATCGGTCTGGAGCTGCGCATTATCGGCGGCGCCGGCAAAAATAGTCCGGATGTCGTCGAGCAGCGTGTCCACATCGGCGAGCGCGGGCGCATCTGCGGCGTCGCCGGCAAACAGGCTGCGGCCTTCATAGCGGGTGTTGAAGGCTGACATCGCGGCGTCGAGCTGCAGTTTGGCCTTCGTTGCTGAAATATCGATGCTCGGTTCGTTGTTCTGACCGACGGCTGACATGAGATCCGCGCCGAGGGTGACGATGCCGTCGCTGGCGAGCGTCAACGCCGTCTGAGACGATTGCGTGCGGCCAAGAGCGCGGGTCGCCGAATCCTGACGCGCCCGCACATCGTCGATCGCCTTGCGTAACAGATGCACGTCGCCGATGGACGAGCTGAGTTCCGATTTCAGATCGGCGACGCGGCCCGTCACCATTTCCGTGCGCGCCTGTTCCGCCCGCGATTTAAGATCGGCGGCGGCCGTTGTCAGACGGCTATATTGAAGGAGTGTGGGAAAACCGTATCCAGACATATCAGATATCCATCAAACGGCGGATCATTTCATCGACGGTTTGGATGACGCGGGTATTCGCGGCAAAGGCCTGTTCGATGATGATCAGATTTTGTAACTCGCGGTCGGTGTCGACGCCTGTTTCCAGCTTTTCCGCTTCGTAAAGGCTCTGGGCCAGGGCGGAGGAAGACTCCATTTGTTCCGTGGCGCTGGCGCGCGCGCCGCCGGCGAGCGCTGCGATATGCGCGGCGCCTTCGCTGGCGTTGAGATCGCCTGGCGACTGCAGCGAGGCGTGCGTGGGACGGGTATCGGTCATGGCCGTAATCATGGCGCGCACAAAAGCATCGGAGCCGGCGGGGCCAGGCGCAACCGCCTGAACGCCGTCGCGCACACGCCAGACTTCGCCGCCCTGGGACGGATCGACTGCGATATTGACTTCGATGCGGCCGGCAAGACCGTTCAGGTTCAAAACGTCAGAGGCCGCGCCGTTATCCGTGAAGAGGCCCGGATCGCCGGGGTTGAGGGTCGGGTCCACCGCCGGATCTTCAAAGCGGCCGAGAAGGTCGAAGGCGAGCGCGTCCAGCGCCGAAGACATTTCCGGAACCGAGTTGTCGCGCACATTAAAGAGACCGGCGATGGCGCCGCTTGAAATCTGGAGCGAGCCCGGGCCGCCGGGCGTGATGTCCTTGCCTTCCACAGAAAGACCGGAAAGCGATCCCGCGCCGCCAAGATATTCCTGACCGGCGGTCACAAGCGACGCCGGCGAGAACTCTACGGTGCGCGCCGTGCCGGACAAAAGGAAAACGCCTTCCGGCGTCATCAGATCGATGCGGCCGCCCTCGCGCACGAGTTCGCGCACCGGGATCGATTCATTGACTTTGTTGATAAGCTGCTGGCGCTGATCCATGAGCGCGGTCACATCCGCGCCGGCGGCGGAACCGCGGCCAATCGTTCCGTTCAGTTCTTCGATTTTCTTGAGCGCATCGTTCACTTCATCGACGCGCTGTCCGATGGCTTTGTCGGCGTCGGTGCGAACCTGCTGATAGCTTGAGGCGATCCGGTTGAAGGTCGCCGCCAGGTCTTTTGCCGTATTGACGACTTTCTGCTGAAGCGGCGTCGAGTTCGGCGTTTCGGCGAGGGCGCGCATGGCCGATTCCAGATTGGCGTATTTCTGGAACAGCGATGTGGGGTCTTCCGGTCCGCCGAGAAAATTGGAAATACGCGTCATTGCGTCGGCATTGGCGCTGTCGAAGGCGAAGCTGGCGTCGGCGATGCGGCGCTCAGCCGTGATGGCCGGGTCGCTGGCCCGGGTGATGCCGCCGACGCTGACGCCTGCGCCGGCGCCGGCTGTCACGCGCTCTATAAGGGACACATCGCGGCGGCTGTATCCTTCGGTGAGGGCGTTGGCGATATTGTTGGAGGCGACGCCGGCCCGCCGTGATGTCACGGTCAGGCCGGAAGCTGCATTGTTTAGCGCCTGTGAGATTGTCATGGCGACGCCTCCTGTTTCTACTCTTTACTGACGCGCCTAGCGGATGATGTCAGTGGTTTCCTGCAGCATCTCATCAACCGTCTGGATGATCTTGGCGTTCGATGAATAGGCGCGTTGCGTCTGAATGAGGTCCGTCAATTCCGAGGCGATGTCGGTTGTCGATTCCGTCAGCGAATAGCCTTCCGTGGTGCCGGTGGGGCCGTCGCCTGCATCCCAGAAATAAACGTCGCCGGAATTTTGCGAAATGGCGAAGGCGGAGTTGCCTACGGCGTCAAGGCCGGCGAAGTTTGGCACATCCGCAACCGGAATCTGGAAGATGGTGCGGCGGAAACCGGTATCGTAAACGGCTTGCAAAATGCCTTTGTCGTCAATTTCGATGGAGTTCAGATTGCCGATGGGGGCGCCGTCCTTGGTCACGGTCAGCGGCGAGAAGCTCGCGGAAAGCTGGGTGAGGGCGGATGTGCCGGATGCCGTGCCGACAAAAATGTCGACGTCCTGGCTCGCTGTCGTGATGGAAATATCGCCAGTGGCCGGGTCGTAGGTGGCGCCCGCGCCGGCGGTAACTGAGGCGATGGAGCCGCCCGCCGCAACCGTGTCGTCGAAGACTACCGTGAAGGTCGCAATGACCGCCGCCGGGTTGCCGGCCTGGTCATAGATATTCACGGTCCATTCATTCGTCGCCGGATCGCCCGGATTCGCCGGGGCGGTCGGGATGAATTCGAAGTCAAGCGTCTGCGAACGGCCGAGCGTGTCGTAATATTCGATCGGCAGATCGTAGGTGTTCGCCGGCGCGCCGTCTTCCGTTTCGGTCGCAGGCAGGTTGACGCCCAGGGTGATGTTCTGGGTCGGCGAGACCGCGTTCTGGTTGAGGTTCGTGCGCACCGGCTCAAGACCGGCGATGGAGTCGCGCACCGGAGCGTTGACAACACCGTTGACGTCAGCGGGCCAGCCCAAAAGGTAAAGACCGCTTTGCGTGCGCAGATAGCCGGATTCATCCGTGTAGAAAGAACCCGTCGATGTGAGCATCAGCGACCGGTCGCTGGCGGCCTCGTTAAGGCTGGCGCCGTCGGTAACGGCCAGCATGCCGCGGCCGGAGATTGAGATATCCGTTGCATTCGAGGTGGTGACGAGAGAGCCTTGCGCACCCGCGTCGCGATAGGTGAGGGCGCGCACGCCGCCGGCGTTATAATCGCCATTTGTCTGCGCCAGAACCATGTCGGCGAATTCCGTGTCGGCGCGCTTGTAGCCGTAAGTTTGCGAGTTCGCGATGTTGTCCGAAATGGTGCTGAGCTTTACCGCGTTAACCGCAAGCCCCATAACCCCGGCGTTCAGCGCAGACGAAATCCCCATGTCACTCTCCAATTGAGAAATAAATTTTACTGCTGTCGTTAGTTTTATCGCCGCTTGGTTTAAGGAAGCCCTAATGAACAAGCGGGTTTTGAGAGTTATTTTTGGGTCAACAGCGTAATTGCAATGCGCCGGTTCTGCGGCGCGAGGGGATCGTCGGAGAAGGGTTCGGTTGCGGCTTTGCCTGTAACCTGAACGATTTGCTCAGCAGAGATGCCGTTTTTGATGAGTTCGCGACGCGCGGAGAGCGCACGATCCGTCGAAAGCTCCCAATTGGTGTAATTTGCGTTAACTGAAAAGGCGCGCGCGTCGGTGTGGCCGACAATCGCCATGTCGTTGGAAACCGTGGCGAGAACGGGACCGATGACTTCGAGAAGGTTGTGCAGCAATTGCGACGGCGTCGAGGAGCCGAGATTGAAGAGGGGCTGGCCGTCAGCGTCGACGAGTTCGATGACAAGGCCGTCGGGCGTCATGCGCGTGAAAATATGCTCGGACATGCCGCCTTCGAGCGCTTGTATCGACTCCGCGTCGATCCGGTCCTGCACGTCTTCGAGGCTGTTTTCTGCGGCGTTTTCAAGCCGGCCCTGTTGCAGCGCCTCCTGTTCGGTCTGGCCCACGCCTTCGTCTTGGCCGTCTCCGGCGCCTAGCGCGTCGTCCATGCCGCGGCCTTCGCTGGGGCCCTCAAGGTCGAACTCGTCGCTGTCGCCGTCATTTTCCTGGACCTTGGACTTCGGAAATTCACTGTCCGACCCGGCGCGGTTGGAGACGGCGCTGTCCTCGGAGAAAACGGACTCACCGTTCAGCGCGCCATTGCCGCCACCGGAGACGCGGCTGACGGGAATGGAGGGGTTGAAATAGTCCGCAAGGCCCTTGCGCTGGTCTTCCGTGGTGGCGTTGAGGAGCCACATCAGCAGAAAGAACGCCATCATCGCGGTCACGAAGTCGGCATAGGCGACTTTCCACGCGCCGCCATGATGGCCGCCACCGGCGATCACCTTTTTCTTCTTGATGATGATCGGCGCTTCGCCTTTGCCCCGGCCCGCCATCCATTCCACCTGATTGCAATCGAAGGAACGGGTTAACCTAAAGTCCTTACGGCGAGTTTTACGCGTTTACGCAATTTACAACTATTGCTGTTTGATATGGTTTCTCGAATGTAAATACGCGTTCCGGGGACATTGGGCATATGGGCGGCGCTACCGCGAAAATCATCAAGAAGAAAATGGCGGCTGCGGGCAAAGATCCCGGGCCCTTGCACCTCATCGCCGATCTTCCCGGGCGTATGGGCGCGGAAGCGGCGGCCTCTTTTACGGAATTCTATGACGAAAAATGCCAGCTCGCCGAAACCGAGCCGGCATATTTCGCCAATCTGAATGAGGTTCTGGCGGACTATGCCGGCAAAAGCGGCATCTATCATTTCCGCTACAATATCGACAAAGACTTCATCGTCGTCCTCGATCTTGAAACCGCCATGCGCGCGGCCGGCTGGTCGCTTGGCGGGTCGAAAGAGCTGCCTGATCCCTTGCCGGAGTCGGTGAGCGCCATCGACCGGCGTCTTGCCAAAAAACTGGCGGTGCGCTCCGCCGAACTCATTTTTTCCAACGCAGATAAAGCGGGCGTCGCTCGCGGCGGCGTGGAGCTGATGGCCAGCGGGGACGATCCGCGGCGGTTCGACTTCACCGATGACAAGCAACGGGTGGTTTGCGCCACCTATTCGGTGAAGACGCTGGATGAGGAAGTTCTGGGGACGATCCGCATCATCGCGCCGGAACGGGTCACGGTCGCCATGCGCGACTATTACGAAAAGGCCGTCCCGCTCGCCGAAGAGAAATGGAAGCGCGATCTCATGAAGCTTGCGGCGATGTCTTCGGTCGCCCTGCGCGCCGATCTGACCGAAGAAGACATCACGCTCGGCATGCTCATGGATCTGGCGCCGGGACAGGTGATCGACCTTTCCACGGCGACCATCGATGAAATCAAGGTCTATTCCGCGCTTCCGACGGAATCGAAGCTGTCCATTGACGCCGCGCTCGGCAATCGCGACGGCGCAAGAGCGTTGAGAATCAAGTCCGTAGCCTATTGATCCTCTGTTCCGGCTGGCGTTTGACTGGGGCTTTCCCGGCGGGCAAAGTCCGGCCCAATGATTCTGCATTCAGAGGACAATCCCATGACTTTGCGTCTCCCGGCCGCGCTCGCGGCTTTCGTTCTTCTTTCGGCCTGCGGACAAAACGGGGAGGGGACTGACGCGTCTTCTTCCCAGACGTCTTCGGACTCTGCGCCCGAAGTGCAAGAAGTCAGGCTTGCGCCGGTGAACGAAGATAAAATGCGCGCGCGTATTGCGACGCTGTCATCGGATGATTTCGAGGGCCGTGCGCCGGCGACGCCCGGCGGCATGAAGACCCGCGAATGGCTCATTGAAGAGATGAAGTCGATCGGTCTCGAACCGGGCAATGGCGACTCCTATGAACAGGCTGTGCCGCTTGTTGAACTCACCGTGCAGCTCGATGAATCGAACCTCGCCATTAATGGCGAGACCCTGGAGCTTGGGCCGGAGACGGTTTACTGGACGAAGCGTGTCGAGGAAGACATTTCCTTCGACGACAGCGATCTTGTTTTCGTCGGCTATGGCGTCGTCGCGCCGGAATATGGCTGGAACGATTACGAAGGCGTCGATGTCGAAGGCAAAACCGTCGTCATGCTCGTCAACGATCCAGGTTACGCGACCGGCGATGAAGAACTCTTCAACGGACGCGCCATGACCTATTACGGCCGCTGGACCTATAAATATGAAGAGGCGGCGCGTCAGGGCGCGGCGGGGGCGCTTGTCATTCACCAGACGGCGCCGGCGGCCTATGGCTGGGGCGTTGTCGAGGGAAGCTGGTCGGGCCCTCAGCTCGATCTGGAACGCCCGGATGGCGGCGCGGGACGGGTTGCGATGGAGGGCTGGATTCAGGAAGAAGTCGCCAAGGACCTTTTCGATAAAGCCGGTCTCGATTTCGATGAGGTCACCGCGTCAGCGCAGAAGCGCGGCTTCAAGGCGATCCCCATGGAAGGGCTAAAGGCCTCTGGAACCCTGAAAAACACCATCCGCCGCAGCGAATCCGCCAACGTGGTCGGCGTTCTTCCGGGAACGAATCAACCCGACGAATATGTCCTCTACATGGGCCACTGGGACCATCTTGGCGTCGGGCCGGCGGACGAAAACGGGGATACGATCTCGAACGGCGCCGTCGATAACGCCACCGGAACGGCGGCGATCCTGTCCATCGCCGAAGCCTTTTCCAAATCGACGCCGAAACCGAAACGCTCCATCATGGTCGTCGCTGTGACGGCGGAAGAGTCAGGGCTTCTGGGCTCGGCCTATTTCGCCGAAGATCCGGTCGTGCCGCTCGCCGATATTGTCGGCGGCATTAATATCGATGGCGTTCTGCCCATGCCGCCGGCGAAAGACATGATAGTGGTCGGTTATGGCGCGTCGCAGCTTGAAGACCTGCTGAAACTGGCGGCGGATAAACAAGATATATATCTGCGCCCCGACGCCGAGCCGGAAAAGGGCTATTTCTATCGTTCGGACCATATCTCGCTCGCCAAGAAAGGCGTTCCCATGCTTTACGCCGATGCCGGGCTCGATCTTGTCGAGGGCGGCGAGGAGGTGGGCAGGGCGCTCGCCGAGGACTACACAGCAAACCGCTATCACAAGCCGGCGGACAATTACTCGCCCGACTGGGACCTGACGGGCATGACCCGGTCCATGAACATCCTCATGGAAACCGGCGCCGCCATGGCGTATTCGGACGATTGGCCGAACTGGTATGAGGGCAATGAATTCCGGGCGCTGCGCGACGAGCAGCGCGCTGCGGCTGAATGATCCAGCTTTCATCCTGAAGAGAAAAATCGCTTCGTCCTTCGAGACGCGGTCTTCGACCATCCTCAGGATAAAGAGATTTTTCGTCTCGAAGGATGAAGGCGCGACTATGACGCCTTGGCGCCAAGCGCGCGCATGCGGCCAAACAGGCTCGCCGCGCGCTTGTCGCTGAGCGCGCCGACGCCGCCGATGAGCGTTTCGCGCACGGGTTTGAAACCCGCCATGCCCAGTATCCCGCTTTCGAAGCCTTTCACGCCATGGGCGCCGAAAAAGACTTTATAGGCGGCGGCCGGCATCCCCATGGTGACGATCACGCGCGCCGATTTGCCCTTCAGCATTTTTGCGGGCCAGCCTTCCCCTTTTTGCTGAATGGCGAAGCCCCCGCGCGGGAATTGTTCGAAGAACGCTTTTACAAGCGCGGGCATTGTTCCAAGCCACAGAGGATAGACGACAACGATATGACTGGCGGCGCTCACCGCTTTTTGCGCTTTTGCAATGTCGCCGGAGGCGGGTGTTTCAAAATCCGCCGGGTTGCGCAGGAAATTGATATCCATGTCCGCCAGCGTCAGCGTCGTGACCTTGTGACCGGCTTCTTTCGCGCCCGCCTTGTAAGCCTCTGCCAGTCCGTGACACAGATGGCCTTTCCCGCGATGGGGATGGCCGTCGATAATGCAGATCGTCTCGCCCATAAATCCGCCTAGTGGAGGCGCGCGCGCGATCCCATGGCGACGGCTTCGAGGCTCGCCTCGTCAGCAATCGTAAAGATGCGCGCCGATTCCATAACAATGATTTGCTGTTTTTTGAGTTCAGTGAGCGTGCGGCAGACCGTTTCGATGGTCAGACCGAGATGGTCGGCGATATCCTGACGGCTCATGGCGAGATGCACATTGGCGCGCGCCTCCTGATCGTCAGCGAGACGAAGAAGGAAAGTTGCGACCCGTTGAATGGCGCTCATGCGCCCGATCATCACCATGCGCTCGCGGGCGCGGTGAAGGCGGGTCATGAGGGTTTTAAGGAAACTGGCCGAAAGAGCCGGAGAGGCGGCGACGGTTTTCATGAACGCTTCGCGCGGATAGCAGCGAACGGTGCAAGGGGTGATGGCTTCGGCCGTGTGGAGCTGGTCTTCGCTTTCGGAAAAACCGAACATCTCGACCGCGCTGTAGAATTCGGCGACCTGGCGGCGGCCGTCTTCCAGCGTATTGTATTCCTTGATCACGCCGGACACGATTTCATAGCAATAGTCAGCGCTTTCGCCTTCCACATAGAGCGTCTCGCCGGCTTTCAGGCGCCGAATGCAGACATTTGCGCCCATGCCGTCGGCCAGCGCCGCTGCAAAAACCATGGGGGTCTCAATGCCGTTGCCTTCACGCTTGTCCATCGCCGGTGTCCTTGTTCTCGTTGCGGAACGGAATAAAGCGCGGAATGCGACGCTGGAAAATCGGGGGGAATGCGTAAGCGGTAGCGGGGCGAAGGCGGCGTCTACGTGGTTCTACGTAGGCAGCAGGCTTTAGACCGCCAATCCAAGCGACAGTCCCATGCGGACGAGCTCGGCGACGGAGCCGGCCTCCATTTTGGTCATCACCTTCTGGCGATGGACCTCAACCGTGCGCGGGCTGACGTCGAGAATGCGGGCGATCTCCTTATTGGCGCCGCCCTTGATGATCTCAAGCATGACTTCGCGCTCGCGCGGGGTGAGAGTATCGTATTTCGCGGTCAGCGCAGCCGGAGCGGGCGCCGCCTTGCCGCCGCCCGCAAGCGCCCGGTCCAGCGCATCGGTAACCTCTTCCACAGTGAACGGTTTTTCAAGAAAGCTCGCGGCGCCGTTCTGCATGGCTTTCACCGCCATGGGAATGTCGCCATGCGCGGTCATGACAACGACAGGAAGGGCGACGCCGTCGCTGCGCAATTTTTCCTGGAGTTCAAGTCCCTGAATGCCGGGCATCCTGACATCGACCAGCAACGCCGCGCCGCCAAGATCGAGTTTTGACAGTTCACCGAGAAACGCGTCGCCGGAAGGAAACACCGTCACGTCATAATCGGCCGCTTTCAACAGCGCGCTGACGCCGCGCTGCACCGACGGGTCGTCGTCCACCAGAAAGATTTTCGCTTTCGCCGCCATGGTTACGCATCGTCCTTCGCCGCCGGAAGCGCCACCAAAAAAACGGTTCCCGCCGGGTGATTGTCTTTGGCGTAAATCTCGCCTTTATGCGCTTCGACGATGGATTTGGAAAGGGAAAGGCCTATCCCCATGCCGTCTTCCTTGCTGGTGGCGAAAGGCTCGAACAGACGCTTCTTCATTTCATCCGTGATGCCCGTCCCCGTATCGGCGATGCGAATCTCAACCGTGTCGTCTTTTTTTGCGGTTGCAATGGTAAGGTGTTTGTTCCGGGTTTCCTGCATGGCGTCGACGGCGTTGCGGATAAGATTGACGATCACCTGTTGCATCTGGATGCGGTCGACCATCACGGCGCCGGCATAATCATCGAGCGCGCTTGTCACCATGACGCCCTCTGTTTCGGCGCCGATCAACGCAATGAGGCAGCTTTCCTCGATGATGCGGTTGATGGGGTGCGCTGCGCGCTCGGTTTCGCGGTTGCGCAGGAAGTCGCGCATCTGGCGAATGACGCCGCTGGCCCGGCGGATTTCCGCGACGGCGTCGTCGATCAGAGCCAGCGCATCATCCTTGCCGTCAAAGGTTGTCTTTTTCAGCGTGAGCGCGACGGCGCCCGCCATCGAGGCCGCCGCGGTGAGGGGCTGGTTCAGCTCATGCGCGATTGAGGTGGCGATCTCGCCCATGGCGCCAATGCGCCCTGCGTGCTGAAGTTGAAGCTGCGTGTCCTCAAGCCGGCGTTCCGTGGCTTTCTGCCGGGTGATATCTTCGACGAAACCGACGAAAATACGCGCGCCTTCGTCGAATTCGCTGACATGCAGGACGGCGGGAAACGTCTCGCCGTTTTTGCGCCGCGCCATAACGGGCCGCGCGCGGCCGATGATCTGCGCTTTGCCGGTTTCGATATATCGCCGAATATAACCATCATGCAGTGAATGATCGGGCTCCGGCATCAACATGCTGACGTTTTTGCCGAGTACCTCCGCCTCGCCGAAACCGAACATGGCCTGGGCTGCCCGGCTGAAAACCAGAATCTCCCCGGCTTCATTGATGGTGATAACGGCGTTGGGAGAAGCATTGATGACCGAGCGCAGGAAGCGCTCGTTCTCCATATTATTGACGCCAGTTGCCGCCATGGGCCCTTCCGCGGAGCAATCGTTAACGAATTGGCGCGCGAGGCGGCCATGGCCTCAGAATAACGGGGCCGGGCCGGGCCGTGCTTGCTCATTTTGTCGCAGATGCGAAGAAAAGCAGCTCCCCTTGATTTCGATCAAGCCCGAAACATGGTTGAAACTCCATCTAGATTCACGGCATGCGGGATATTCGTAAAGGGCGCGTTGCGTCTCTTGGCCCGCTCACATCTTTCGCGCCGGTTCAGGCGCATACCGACGGGGAACAAGATGGCAAATACTCGCGTCGCCCAACGCGGCCTCGGCACAGACGGCATGCTGATCGCGCTCGCGCTCGGCATTGGCGTTTTCTACTGGCTCTTCGTCGCGGCCCGCGCCGTCGATCCGCTGATGTCGTTTCACGCCTATGTCTTTATCATCGGCTTCACGGCCGGGCTGTTCGGCCTCGTTATGTATGCAACGACGCCGCCGGCAGAAGAGACGGGCTATCAGACGGCGGTGGTGAAGGCGGGCGTTTTCGCCTCCACCTTCTGGGGGATCGCCGGTTTCCTTGTGGGCGTCATCATCGCCCTGCAGCTCGCTTTTCCGAACCTGCTTTATTTCGACGCGCTCGGCTGGACGAATTTCGGACGCCTGAGGCCGTTGCACACCTCGGCGGTGATCTTCGCCTTCGGCGGCAACGTTCTTATCGCGACGTCCTTTTATGTGGTGCAGCGCACATCCCGCGCACGGCTCGCCGGCGGTCTCGCGCCGTGGTTCGTGTTCTGGGGTTACAATCTTTTCATCGTCGTCGCCGCGACGGGTTACCTCGCGGGCGTCACGCAATCGAAAGAATACGCCGAACCTGAATGGTACGCAGATCTCTGGCTGACCATTGTCTGGGTCGTCTATCTTCTCGTCTTTCTCGGCACGATCTGGAAACGGAAGGAGCCGCATATCTATGTGGCGAATTGGTTCTATCTCTCCTTTATCGTCACGATTGCGATGCTGCATATCGTCAACAATCTCGCCTTGCCGGTGTCGTTGACGGGCTCGAAGAGTTATTCGCTCTTCGCCGGGGTGCAGGACGCGCTGACCCAGTGGTGGTACGGGCATAACGCCGTGGGTTTCTTCCTCACCACGGGCTTCCTCGCGATCATGTATTATTTCATTCCGAAGCGGGCGGAGCGGCCGGTCTATTCCTACCGGCTGTCGATCGTTCACTTCTGGTCGTTGATCTTCATCTATATCTGGGCGGGGCCGCACCATCTTCACTACACGGCGCTGCCCGAATGGGCGCAGACGCTTGGCATGACCTTCTCGATCATGTTGTGGATGCCAAGCTGGGGCGGGATGATCAACGGTCTCATGACCCTGTCCGGCGCCTGGGACAAGTTGCGCACGGACCCCGTGCTCCGCATGCTCGTCGTGTCCGTCGCCTTTTACGGCATGTCCACCTTCGAAGGACCGGTGATGTCGGTGCGCGCGGTGAACTCCCTGTCGCACTACACCGACTGGACGATCGGCCATGTTCACTCCGGCGCCCTCGGCTGGGTCGGCTACATCTCCTTCGGCGCGCTTTACTGCCTCGTGCCGTGGCTGTGGAAGCGCAAGGACCTTTATTCCCGCGCGCTTGTCGAATGGCATTTCTGGATTTCGACGCTGGGCATCCTGCTCTACATCACCTCCATGTGGGTGTCGGGCATCATGCAGGGCCTGATGTGGCGCGCTTACAACGACTTCGGCTTCCTCGAATTCTCCTTCGTGGAAACTGTGGAAGCGATGCACCCCTATTACATCATCCGGGCTCTAGGCGGGTCGCTGTTCCTGATCGGGTCCTTCATCATGGCTTATAATCTGTGGCGGACGGCGCGCGGCGATTTGCGCGCCGGTGAAAAACGACCCGTCATGGCGCCGCAGCCGGCGCTGGCGGAATAGGGAGGTTTTGAAAGATGCTGAACCGTCACGAACTTCTCGAAAAGCATGGCTGGCTGCTCTCCGTCGCCATCCTCGTCGTGGTCGCCATTGGCGGCGTCGTGGAGATTGCGCCGCTCTTCTATCTCGAATCCACCATCGAAAAGGTGGAAGGCGTCAGGCCCTATTCGCCGCTGGAGCTCAAAGGGCGCAACATCTATATCCGCGAGGGCTGCTATGTCTGCCATTCGCAACAGGTGCGCCCCTTGCGCGACGAGGTGGAGCGCTACGGGCATTACTCGCTGGCAGCGGAGAGCATGTACGATCACCCGTTCCAGTGGGGCTCGAAACGAACGGGGCCGGACCTTGCCCGCGTCGGCGGCAAATATTCCGACGAATGGCACCGCCAGCACATGATCGACCCGCGCAGCCTGGTGCCGGAGTCCGTCATGCCGCCCTACAAGTTTCTTTTGGAGAACCAGCTCGATTACGAACATATCGAGGCGGACCTCAAAGCCCTGCGTGCGGTCGGCGTTCCCTATACGGACGAGATGATCGAAAATGCGAAGTCGGACATCACGACCCAGCTCGATCCCTTCGCCGACGACTACGATGCGTTCCTCGCGCGATACCCGAAGGCGCAGGTGCGCGATTTCGACGGCGAGCCGCGCAAAGTGACCGAGATGGATGCGCTGATCGCCTATATGCAGATGCTCGGCACGCTGGTGGATTTCGAGACCTATCAGGCCGAAGAGAACTACAGGTAAGGCCCGCTCATGTATGAAAAGCTTGCATCCTTTGCGCAGACCTGGGGGCTTTTGCTTTTCATCCTGGCGTTTGTCTTGGTGCTGATTTACGCGCTGGCGCCGGGCAACAAGAAGAAATTCGACGAGGCGAAACGCATTCCCCTTGAGGATGACGAGCCCGAGGAAGAGGACAGGTAAAGTGGCGGAAAAAGAGATCGACGAACCGACCGGCACGGAAACGACAGGCCACGCCTGGGACGGCATCAAGGAATTGAACAATCCGCTCCCGCGCTGGTGGCTGATTGTCTTCTGGGTGACGGTGGTGTGGTCCATCGGCTATTGGGTCCTCATGCCGGCTTGGCCGGGCCTGCCGGGAATCGGCGGCTATACGAAGGGCGTTCGCGATCATTCCGAGCGCGCCAATGTGACCGAAGCCGTCGCTGCGCTCGACGCCCAGCGCGCCGACGATACGCGGCGGCTGCTGGCCGCGCCGGACATGCAGGCCATCGAGAACGATCCCGACCTTCAGGCCTTTGCGCTGGCCGCAGGGGAGTCGCTGTTCGGGGATAATTGCGCCACCTGTCACGGCGCCGGCGGGCAGGGCTTTAAGGGCTACCCGAACCTTAATGACGACTCCTGGCTCTGGGGCGGCCAACTCGAGGAAATCCGCCAGACCCTGCGCTACGGCATCCGCTCCGGCCACGAAAATGCGCATCTGTCGATCATGCAGGCCTTCGGCTCGGACGGTCTCTTGCCGCGCGAGACGGTGGACGACCTCGTTCACTATGTGCGCGGCCTGTCTGGTCAGGAGCATGACGGGACCGCGGCGGAGCGCGCCGCGCCGGTATTCCAGGCGCAATGCGCGCAATGTCATGGTTCCGACGGCAAGGGCGATCAGTCGCAGGGGGCGCCGAACCTCACCGACCCCATATGGCTTTATGGCGGCGACGCGATGACGATCCGCGAAACCCTCTGGAACGGGCGCGGCGGCGTGATGCCGGCCTGGGAGGAACGCCTCAGCGAAGAGGAGATCCTTGCGCTCGCCGTTTACGTTCACTCCCTTGGCGGGGGGGAATAGCGTTTATTTTCACCTTCTCCCGCTAGCGGGAGAAGGTGGCGAGCAAAGCCAGCAGGCTGCGCTTGCCGTGTGAGGATGGAAGAATGGATAAAGCTATTTGGTTTTAACCCCTCACTCCAACCCCTCTCCCCCTGTAGGGGGAGAGGGGCTTTCCGCGCTTTGGATTGATAAGCGCACACAGGTAAGAGTTACCAATGTCCAACACCGAACTCAGCGGAGATATCCAGCGTCACGAGGTTGAACCGGTCAACGCCGCAACCCGTCGCAAGTTTTATAAGGCCCGCGAGCCGATCTATCCGAAACGCGTCAAGGGCACGTTCCGCAACCTGAAATGGGTGATCATGGCGCTGACTCTCGGCGTCTATTACCTCGTGCCGTGGATTCGCTGGCCGCGTGGGCCCGGCGAGCCCGATCAGGCGGTGCTCGTCGATTTCGCGGGCCGGCGCTTTTATTTCTTCTTCATCGAGATCTGGCCGGACCAGCTTTATTTTCTCACCGGCCTTTTGATCATTGCGGCCTTGGCGCTGTTTCTGGCGACGGCGCTCTTCGGGCGGGTTTGGTGCGGCTATAGCTGTCCGCAGACGGTGTGGACCGATCTCTTTATCTGGGTGGAGCGCAAGATCGAGGGCGATCGAAATGCGCGCATCAAACTCGCAAGAGCGCCCTGGACGTTCGACAAGATCAGGAAGCGCGTCACCAAACATGCGATCTGGATTTTCATCGGCATGGCGACGGGCGGCGCGTGGATGCTGTATTTCCACGACGCGCCCACTATCGCGCGCGATTTCTTCATAGGCGAGGCGCCGTTCACGGCCTATTTCTTTTTCGCGCTTCTGACGCTGACGACCTACATTTTCGCCGGCTCCATGCGCGAGCAGGTCTGCACCTATATGTGTCCCTGGCCGCGCATCCAGGCGGCGCTCACCGACGAGGAAACGCTTCAAGTCACCTATAAATACGACCGGGGCGAACCGCGAGGGCCGCACAAAAAAGGCGACACATGGGAAGGGCGCGGAGACTGCGTTTCCTGCAAGGCCTGCGTCATCGCCTGTCCCATGGGCATCGACATTCGCGAAGGCCCGCAGCTTGAATGCATCAATTGCGCGCTCTGCATCGACGCCTGCGACGACATCATGAAAAAAGTCGACCGGCCCACGGGGCTGATCGGTTACGACACCGACGCCAATATTGCGCGGCGTCAGGCGGGCGAAAAACCCCAGACAAAGCTCGTGCGACCGCGCACTATTCTTTATGGGGGCGTGCTCGCCCTTGTCTGCGCCCTGATGGTGATCGGCCTCACCTCTCAGGCGACCATGGTGGTCAATGTCCTTCGCGACCGCACGCCGCCTTTCATTCTCATGTCCGACGGCTCCATCCGCAACGCCTATACGGTGAAGATCGTCAATCGCGAGAATTATGAGCGCGAAATGAAGATCACGCTCGAAGGGCCGGAAGGCATGACAGTCGGCGCCGTGGGCGAAGAGGCGGAGGGCTCCACCGTCACGCTCGATGCGCCGGGCGACACAGTGCGCTCGGTTCGCATCTTCGCGACGCTGACGCCGGATGAAGCGTATGGCAACTCGATCCCGGTGATCATCCGCGTCACCGATCCGGAAACCGGCGAGGAAGTGGTCAACCCGACCGTCTTCATGGCGGGGAGGGAGTGATGCCCGAGCGCTCTGAAGAGAAAGGCAAGCTGACCGGCCGCCATGTGCTGATCATGGTGCTCGCCTTTTTCGGCGTCATGATCGCCGCCAATGTGATCTTCATCCGCGCGGCGGTGGAGAGTTTTCCGGGGGTTGCCGAAGACAAATCCTATCTTGAGGGTTTGAAATATAACGACACCCTCGCCGAACGGGCGGCGCAGGCCGAGCTTGGCTGGACCGCGGAAGTCGCGGAGGTCGCGCGCGAGGGCGAGGAAGGCCGCATTGTCGTGCGCTTTGCGAAGGACGAGACGGCGCTGTCGAGCCTTGCTGTCGACGGCGTCCTGAAACGGCCCGCCAGCGCGGACGCCGATCAGCCTCTTGCCTTTAAAGCCCTCGGCGAAGGATTATATGAGGCGGATGTCGTCGTCTTTGCACCCGGCGCCTGGGACATGGCCCTGCGCGCGGAGAACAGCCTTGGCGAGACTCTTGACGTGGAAGCGAGGATCATCGCGCCGTGAGCGTTACCCAGCCCCTGGATCAGGCGCCCGGATGTCCAAGCGGTCTTGAACCGGCCGCCGACGCCGGGGTGATAGATCCTGCGCCATTCGCGCGCCGGACCAAGGACGGCGCCAGGGCGCTGGAGCTTTCCGTCTACGGCGCAAAATGCGGCGGCTGTATTTCCAAAATCGAAGGCGGGTTGAACGCGCTTCCGGGAGTCGAGAATGCGCGGCTCAATCTCTCGACCGGCAAGCTCGCCGTCTCCTGGCGCGGCGACGCCTTTCCTCCGCGCGCGATTACGCAAAAGATTTCCGATCTCGGCTATCGCGCCGCGCCGTTCGATCCGGCGGCTGCGGTTCAGGAAAACGACGCTGAAGGAAAATTCCTTCTCCGTTGTCTTGCTGTCGCCGGCTTCGCCATGGCGAACATCATGCTCTTGTCCGTCGCCGTGTGGGCGGGGGCGGGCGGCGAGATGGGCGATGCGACGCGGCTGATGATGCACTGGATATCCGGCATGATTGCGATTCCCGCGGCGATGTTCGCGGGCCGGCCGTTTTTCCGATCCGCCTGGGGCGCCCTGAAGAAGGGGCAGGCGAATATGGATGTGCCCATATCGCTCGCCGTCATCCTGTCGCTCGGCATCTCGATTTATGAAACGCTGAACCATGGGCAGGACGCCTATTTCGACGCGGCGGTCATGCTGCTCTTTTTCCTGTTGATCGGGCGTTTCCTCGATCATCGGCTAAGGGCGCGCGCGCGCGAAGCAGCGCAAAGCCTGCTTGCGTTACAGGCGACAACCGCAAGCCGCTTTAAACCGGATGGAACGCTCGAAGCGGTCTCCGCCCGCGACATCAATCCGGAAGACCGCATTCTGTTGTCGCCGGGCGACCGTGCGCCGGTGAACGGCGTTGTCGAGGAAGGCGCGTCGGACGTAGATGTCTCGCTTGTCACCGGCGAAAGCGCGCCCGCGCATATGAAAACCGGCGACACGCTTTATTCCGGCGTCCTCAACATGTCGTCGCGGCTGATCATGCGCGCGACGGCGAGCGCGGAAGACTCCCTGATCGCCGATCTCACGCGCCTCATTGAAGCGGGCGAACAGGGCAAGAGCAAATATGTGCGGCTCGCCGACCGTGCGGCCGCGCTTTACGTGCCGGTGGTGCATACGCTGGCGCTCGCGACCTTTGTCGGCTGGCTGGTCATTGGCGATGCGTCTTTGCGCGTCGCCGCCATGAACGCCATCGCTGTCCTCATTATCACCTGTCCTTGCGCGCTGGGGCTTGCCGCGCCGGCGGTGCAGGTTGTTGCGACCGGGCGCCTCTTCAAGGAAGGCGTGCTCGTCAAATCCGGCGACGCGCTGGAGCGTCTGGCGGAAGTCGACGCCTTCGTTTTCGACAAGACTGGCACGCTGACCCTTGGGCGCATGCGCCTCTCGAATCGCGACGAGATATCCGACGAAACGCTGATGCAAGCGGCCAGCCTTGCGCGAGCCAGCCGTCATCCGCTCGCCCGCGCCGTTGTTATGGCGGCGGGCGCCGGCAAGCTCGCTGAGGATGTTCACGACATGCCCGGCTATGGCGTCGAAGGCGTCATCAAGGGTGAAAAGGCGCGTTTCGGCCGCGCTGACTGGGTGGGCGCGCAGACAGACGCGGACAACGCGATCAGCGACGCCTGGTTCAAACTCGGCGATCATGCGCCCGTGCGGTTCCTTTTCGAGGACTCTCTACGAGCGGAAGCGGCGGAAACCATCAGGGCCCTCGATCAGCGCGGGGTCGCCTCGGAAATGCTCACCGGTGACCGCAAGGCGCCGGCGGCGCGCATCGCCGAGGCCGCGGGCTTGTCCGCCTGGCGCTCGGAACTGACGCCTACGGACAAAATCGCGCGCCTGAAAGAACTGAGCGACAAGGGCGTGAAAACCGCCATGGTGGGCGATGGCCTCAATGACGCGCCGGCGCTCGCCGCCGCGCACGCCTCGCTCTCGCCGGGCACGGCCGCGGACGCCAGCCAGGCCGCGGCGGATTTCGTGTTTCAGGGAGATAGCCTCGCTCCGGTGCTCACCGCTTTTGACGTTGCGAAACAGGCGCGCCGACGCGTGCTTGAAAATTTCGGTTTCGCCGCGCTTTACAATGCCTGCGCCATTCCGCTTGCAGTGTTCGGTTTCGTGACGCCGCTGATCGCCGCCATCGCCATGTCAGGCTCTTCGGTGATCGTGACGCTCAACGCGCTGCGCATGAAAACGAAGAAGACTGACGCATGAGCGCGCTGCTCTATCTCATCCCCATTGCGCTATTGATGGGCGGGGCGGGCCTTGCGCTGTTCATCTGGTCGGTGAAGTCCGGCCAATATGAAGATCTCGACGGCGCCGCCGAGCGCATCCTTCTGGATGACGATTTGGAAGAAGAACATGAGTAGTGGCTTCGTCATCCCGTGCGCAGCGCGGCATGTAATGACGCGCTGCAGGATTCGACGATAGTCGGAGCGGATCTCCAGCGGTTATAGATCCCGGATCTGCGCAGCAGCATGTCATGCCGCAGCGCGTCCGGGATGACGGGAGAGTTAAACGCCAAGCGCGTCGCGCATCCGGTACCAGGTCATGCCGAGCGCCAGCATGGGCCCGCCAATCGTATCGGCGGCGGGAATGCGGAAATGGCTCACCTTATCGAAGAGATCGACGCCGCTCTCCTTGCCGCGGATCGCATCCGCAAACATCTCGCCGACAATATGGCCGCAATTGACGCCATGGCCGGCATAGCCTTGCGCATAAAACACGTTCTCGCTCGCTTTGCCGATCAATGGCACGCGGTTTAACGGAATGCCGATGACGCCGCCCCAGGCGAAGTCCACCTTCGTGTTTTCAAGCTGCGGAAATATGCGGCGCATGCGCGGCGCGAGTTCGCCCTCGATGTCATCAATGTCGCGATTGGAATAGGTGCAGCGCCCGCCGAAGAGCAGGCGCTTGTCGCCGGTCAGACGGAAATAATCGAGCACCCAGTTGGAATCGCAGATCGCCAGATTATCGGGCAATAATTCGTCAGCGAGTTCGTCGCCAAGCGGCGCCGTCGCGATGACATAGGTCTTGGCGGGCAGCATCAGCCCGTGCAGCGTCTTCTTCTCAAGCGTGTGATAGGCGTTGCCTGCAAGAATGACCTGTTTGGCATTGACCCGGCCGTTTTCCGTGTGAACCGCCGGCGAAGGGCCGTGATCGATTTTCGTGACGGGCGTTCCTTCGTAAATGCGAACGCCATTCTTCTCGGCCCCGGCGGCTTCGCCCAACAGGAGATTGAGCGGATGGCAATGGGCGCCGCGCCGGTCGATGAGCCCGCCGATATAAGCGTCGGTGGCGGCGTGTCGGCGAAGCTGCGGCCCGTCCACAAGCTCCATATAGTCGCCGAACCCGTGTTCGACGCTGTCGGCGTATTCTTCTTCAAGGCCCTTCATCTGTTTTGCATTAAAGGCCACGGTCGCCGCGCCATGCACATAATCGCATTTGATGTCGTATTTCTGGATGCGCGCCTCGACGATTTCATTGCCGAGATAGCGCGTCTTCCACAAAAACTCTTCCGCTTTCGGGCCCGCCTGCTTGGCGAGTTCGCTCTCGCCTGACCAACCGCCCAACACCTGTCCGCCATTGCGGCCCGAGGCGCCCCAGCCGATGCGGTTCGCTTCGAGTAAGACAACCGAATGACCGCGCTCAGCAAGGGACAGCGCGGAACACACGCCCGTAAAGCCGCCGCCGACAATGGCGACATCGGCCTCCACGGTTTCGCTCAGCGCCGGACGCTCCGGCCCTGAATGCGCGCTTGCGGCGTAATAGGAAGATGTATGGGGTTCTCTCGCCTGCATTAGAAAGCCTGCAGATAGGTGTCATATTCAAAATCGGTCACGCGTTCATTCGCTTTCTGCAATTCCTGCTGTTTAAGCGCAGTATAGACGCGCGTGAAAAGATCGCCAAAGAGCGGCGCCAGAATTTTTCCTTGTGCGAACGCGTCTATCGCGTCGTTCCACGCCGTTGGAACTTTTGGCGCGTCCGCTTCATAGGCGTTGCCTTCCGTCGCTGCTGGCGGCGTCAGCTTGTTTTGAACGCCGTGAAGCGCGCCGGCGAGGAGCGAGGCCATCAGCAAATAGGGATTGGCGTCGGCGCCGGCGATGCGGAATTCGAAGCGGCGGTTCGCGGGCCCGTCATTGGGAATACGGATCGAAGCGGTCCGGTTTTCATAGCCCCAGGTGAGAGAGGTCGGCGCGTGGCTGGCGTCCTGAAACCGGCGATAAGAATTCAAATGCGGGGCCAGGAAAATCATGGCCTCCGGCGCAGCGGCAAGAAGTCCGGCGACCGCCTGATGCAGCATTTCTGACCCGCTGTCATCGTCGCCCGCAAAAACATTCTCCCCCTTGTCGTTCAGCATGCTCATGTGAACGTGAAGGCCGTTCCCCGCAAGATCGCCAAACGGTTTCGCCATGAAGCTGGCGATAAGCTGATGTTTGTCGGCGACGCCTTTGACCGTGCGCCGGAAGAGGACGGCCTGATCGGCGGCGGCGACCGCATCCGGCTGGTGCATGAGGTTGACTTCGAACTGTCCGGCGCCTCCCTCGACAATCGCGGCGCCGAGCGGCAGGCCCTGCGCTTCGCAGGCGGCGTAAAGATCGGCGAAAAACCCGCCGAAATTGTCGAGTTCGCTGATCGCATACATGCGCGCATCGCCGATTCGACGCCGGGTCGCGTTGCGTGCGGGCAGGAGCGGGCGCCCGAGCTCGTCCGTCTTGCGAGAAAGAAGATAGAATTCGAGCTCCATGGCCGCGACCGGGTGAAGGCCCGCCCCGGCGAGGCGCGCCTGCATGTCGATCAGCAATTGTCGCGGATCTGCATGAAAGGGGCCGCCGTCCTCATCGCCCATCATCAGCATGATTTGCGCCGCGTCGCCGCCACTCCATGGCGCGGGGAGAAGCCCGGCGCTAGCCGGATAACACAAGCCATCCACATCGCCGGTTTCAAGCACAAGACCGTTGGCCATGACATCGTAACCCCAGATGTCGACGCCGATGAGCGAGCGCGGCAGGCGCAATCCGTTATCGAAGATCTTGAGCGCCTGTTTTGCGGGCAATCGCTTGCCGCGCAACACGCCGTTGAGATCGGAAAGAAACGCATCGACGAACTTCACGTCCGGATGAGCGTCCAGAAATGTCTTCGCTTTCTTCTTCAGGTCTTGCTGCGATGCCGGCATGATATGCGTCAAACGCCTAATTCAATCGCCGTCTTATCCAGCGCCTTGCGCACCAGATCGAACAGCGCATCGATTTCATCTTCGGTGATGACGAGGGGCGGACACAAAAACATGGTGTCGCCCACGGCGCGCATCACGACGCCGGTGTTGAAGCAATTGTTGCGGCAGAGCGTGCCGGCGCGGCCGTCTGGAGAAAACCGTTCTTTCTTATGTTTGTCTTTGACGAGTTCCATGGCGCCGAGCAGGCCCACGCCGCGTGTTTCGCCCACCAGTGGGTGGTCGTCGAGGGTTTTCAGTTTCGCCTGAAAATAGCGGGCTGTTCTGGCGCCGTGCTCACCGACAAGGTCCAGCTCGTCAAGGAGTTCGATATTGCGGAGCGCGACCGCCGCCGCGACCGGGTGGCCGGAATAGGTGAAGCCATGCGCCATTTCCGTATCGGCGTTGATGATCGGCTCGGCCATAGTGTTGCTGAGCGCCACGGCGGAAAGGGGAATGTAACCGCTGGTGATGCCTTTCGCCATGGTCATGATGTCCGGCGTGAAGCCGTATTTCTGGCAGCCAAACCATTCGCCCGTGCGCCCGAACCCGCAGATCACTTCATCCGACCACAGAAGGATGTCGTATTTCCGGCAGATGCGTTCGACCTCCGCCCAGTAGCCTTCGGGCGGCAGCATCAGGCCCCCGGCGCCCATCACCGGTTCGCCGGCGAAGGCGGCGACATTTTCGGGGCCGAGTTCAAGGATCTTGTCTTCCAGCGCCTTGGCGCAGCGCATGGCGAAGTCGCGCTCGCTCTCGCCCGGTTCGGCGTATTCGTAATAATGGGGCGTCGGCGCCACATGATGAAAACGCGGGAGGGGCAAATCGAAAATGCCCTGCATGAAGGGCAGGCCCGAAAGGCTCGCCGCCGCCGCGGTCGATCCATGATAGGCGCGCTCACGCGCGATGATGGCTTTCTTTTCCGGTTTGCCCTTGAGGTTCCAGTAATACCAGATCAGCTTGATAGCGCTGTCGACCGCTTCCGACCCCGAAGAGGCGAAGGTGATCTGGTCGAGGCCTTCGGGTGTTTTCTGCGAAATGAGGTCGGCGAGTTTCGCCGCGTAAGGCGTCGTCGTCTGGAAAAAGAGATTGTAATAGCTCAAATTCTTCATCGCCTCGGCGGCGACATCGACCAGCTCCTGGCGTCCATAGCCAAGCTGCACGCACCACAAGCCCGCCATGCCGTCGAGAATGCGGTTTCCATCCTCGTCATAGATATAGACGCCTTCCGCATGCGTGATGACGCGCGGGCCCGTTTCGCGCAATTCATGATGCGTGGTGAAGGGGTGAAGGTGATGGGCGTTGTCCAGCGCCTTGATGTCGACATTCGGTTTCATGATTACACATTGACCATAAGATAGCGCACGTCCCAGGGTGAGAGGACGCTGGAGCGGTGTTCGTATTCGGATCGTTTGATTGCGGCGTAAGTCTCGACAAAGCCCTCGCCGAGATATTTCTTGAGCGCAGCGGACTTCGCAAAAATCTCCACGCTTTCCGTGAGCGTCATGGGCAGCGGGCGTTCGCGGTCTTCATAGCCTTCGCCAACATATTCCGCGCGCGGTTCGATTTTGTCGATCATGCCCACATAACCGCAGACCAGCGAGGCGGCGATGGTCAGATAAGGATTGATATCGGCCCCGGAAATCCGGTTCTCGATACGCCGCGCCGCATGTCCGCTTGCCGGCACGCGCAGGCCGACCGTGCGGTTTTCGCGGCCCCAATGGGTGTTTGTCGGCGCGCTCATAAACGCCTCGAAGCGGTTATAGGAGTTGGTGTAGGGCGCAAAGAGCGGCATCGCGGCGGGGAGATGCGCCTGAAGCCCGCCAATATAATGACGGAATTTTTCCGTGTCCTCGCCAGCGGCGTCGGCGAAAATATTCTTACCTGTTTTCGCGTCGACCACGCTCTGATGAAGGTGGATCGAGGAGCCGCTTTCGTCGGCGTAAGGCTTCGCCATGAAAGTGACAAACATGCCGTGACGTTTGGCGACTTGTCTTGCGAGACGTTTGAACAGGAAAAGCTGGTCCGCGACGCTCATCGCTTCGCCATGGCGGATATTCACCTCGAACTGGCAGGGCCCGTCTTCATGGATCAGCGTTTCAAGGTCGATATGCTGAATATCGCAGAACTGGTAAAGCTCTTCAAACAGCTTGTCGAACTCGTCGATGGCGTCGAGGGAGTAAACATGCTGGCCGAATTCACGCAGTCCTGAGGCGCCGTCCGGCGCGCGCGGTTCGAGCACGACGTCGTCAAAGCGCGCAATCAGATAAAATTCGACTTCCGGGCCGACAATCGGCGTCCAGCCCTTTTGGCGATAAAGCTCCACTACATTGCGCAAGACCTGGCGCGGCGCGAGATTGAAAGGCGCGCCCTGATCGGTGAAGGCGTCGCAAATCACGGCGGCGGTTGCATCCGTATTCCACGGCGCAAGATGGATCGTGTCGAGATCGGGGGCGAGAACGAGGTCGCGTTCCGTGCCGGAGACATACTCGTTGTAAATCATCTCGCCATGCACCGAGATGGTGTAGGTGCCTTCGGGGATGCGCAGGCTTTTGTTTTCAAGGCTCGACAGAAACAGGCCCGGCGTCATGTTCTTGCCGCGCGCGGCGCCGCCCATATCGGGCGTCAGGCAAGACACGTCGCCGATGCGGCGTTCACGCATCCAATCCTTAAGTTCGTTCAAATCCATAAATCACCTTGAGCGATCGCGCGTCTTTATGACGGCGCGAGAAGCGCCCGTTGAAGTCGTTTCGCATCCGGACGGCGTTGTTTGTCCTGGCCGGAGGCCCGCTCTGGAGGTCGCCGGATACGGCCTCATGGCCCGAAAAATCTAACAGCGGGAAGCCTAACGAAAGCCGAACTGCACAACCCCCGCCCGAATGTGATCACGTTTACGCCGCCCGGAAGCGGCGCGCAAGGCCCTGATCGTAACCGCTTTTTGAGGCCGACGCTCTTTCTTTTGGTTCCCGAGGCCCTAAGGTCTCGCCAAATGCGCCTGCGGTCGGGGAAGATCGCCGGCCCGGCAGGCGAGGTTAGGCAGGTATGACGGCGATGGCGTCGGTGAAGCCGGAAAAATCCAACGGGGAAACAGGCGGGCCGGCGGCCCGGCCGGCCGCCATTCATGAAGAGGTTTATCAGCGGCTTCGCCGGGCGATCATTTCCGGCCAGCTCGAACCGGGCCGGGCGCTGTCCGTGCGCGGGCTCGCGGCGGAATTTGGCGTCAGTGCCATGCCGGCGCGGGAGGCCATACGCCAGCTCGCCGCGCAGGGCGCGCTCGAATTTACGCCGACGCGGCGCGTCGCCGTGGCGCGCATGAGCCCGGAAAAACTTCAAGAGCTTTGCGACGCGCGCCTCGCCCTTGAGCCGGTACTCGCAGCGCGGGCTTTAGGGGCGATCGGCGATGATGCAGGCGCCCGGGAAAAGCTTGCCGACACGTTGCTGGCGATCGATGAAACGCTGGACAAAGCGATTGGGCAGGGCGACAGCGCCGCCTATGCGCGCCTTAACAGCGAGTTTCATTTCACGCTATATGAAACCGCCAAGGCGCCGGTTTATCTGGGGCTCGTGGAAAGTCTGTGGCTTCAGACGGGCCCGTTCATGCGGGTGGTGATCGGACGGCTCGGCACCGCAGCGCTCGACGACGACAAACACAAGGAAATCGTTGCCGCCCTGCGCGAAGGCGACGCGGACAAGCTGGAAACCGTCATCCGCGAAGACATCATGCAGGGCATGAGCAATATTGTTCGCGGCTATTCCGTAGACGAATAGACTTTTTCGCCGGCGAACCAAGTTTCGAGCACTTTCGTTTCGCTGATATCCGCCGCTTCGCCGCTCTCGGCGAGAGCGAAAATATCCCGGTCCAGGATAATGAAATCCGCCTTTTTGCCGGTCTCCAGCGACCCGGCGATGCGATCCTGTTTCAACGCCTTGGCTGCGTTGATCGTGTAAGCGTCGACGGCGTCATAGATGGAAATCGCCTCGGCTTCGTTGAGCGGCGGCAGGCCGAAGATTGCACGCGAGACAGCCGCCTCGATATTGACGAAGGGACGCGGATCTTTCGTGTCCACCGGCGCGTCGGAGCCGGCGATGACAATGGCGCCTGCTTCCTGCAGGGACGCTGCCGGATAGGCGTTGCTGTAATAATATCCGTCCGGGTTATACATGCCGTCGGGGCCGTCGACGCGATCCATAAAGGGAATGACGGTGGCGTCATATTGCGTATCCCGCGAGGCCCAGGCGAAGGTGAAAGATGCATAAACGTCATTCGCCGCGAAGCGTTCGTGATCTTCCGGGCGGACAAGCTGCAAATGGGTGAGAATGTGTTTGTTCTCATCGCCATTCGCGGCGCGCGCGGCCTCGATGGCGTCGAGCGAGACCTTGATGGCGCGATCGCCGATGGCGTGGATGTGCCAGGTAAATCCGGCCTCGTCGCCCTTGCGCACATAGTCCATGATCATACCTTCAGGGTGCTGAAGAACGCCGGATTCGCGCATGCATTGCATGGGGTGATAGCCGTGCTCGGCTTTGAACGCGGCCGCTTCCGGCATGTTTCCGGCTTCAATGCTGGCGCGGGTCTGGCCGCACAGATCGCTTTGCGTATCCACATAACCCGTAACGCGCACCCATTGGGTTTCTTCGTCCCATTCGTAGATCGGTTGCAGGTAAACACCGGAATAGGCGGCATTGGGCAGGGTCGGCGGGTCGGAAAGGGGATCGCCCTCCATCACCCCGTCCGCGAAGAGTTTAAGAAAATCCGCCTCGATCAACGGGTCGTCCTGATATTTGGCGCGGATCGCCTGCGCCTCGGCGAGAAGCGCATCGTAATTCACGTCGCCCGTTTCGTCCGCATAGGCGCCGGGATCGAAATAAAGCGCGAGATGGGCCCGTGCGTGAAATTCGTCGTCAGCGAGCAGAGCGTCATAAATATCGAGCGTCGCCGGGTCGGCGGCGGCGTCAAGAAAGGAGGTGATGCCGCGGGGCAGGGTGACCTCCATCAAGAGCTCCGGATTCTCGCGCGATTTCGCAAGACCCGATTCCAGCAGGCTGCCGGCGCCAATGGCTTCGAGCGCGTAAGCTTCCGTCAGGCGTCCATTGGGCTTGCCGGTTTCATCGACGCCCACATAAGGCGCGAGTTCGGCGAAATCGGTCGCCAGGGTTTCTTTCGTCAGTCCGACCGTTTCCCCCTCCGCATTGACAGCGCGGGAAAGCGCGACAGAATTCACCGCATAATGATGGCCGTCGCTGCCGCGCAGGATCACCGGCTCATCCGTTGAAACGGCGTCGAGCGCTTCGCGAATGGTCTGATAGTCGTCTCCGGGCTGGTTGCCGGCGGCGAAGTTCCAGCCGATGATCACCCGCCACTCGCCTTCGGCCATGCCAGGACGGGTGGTGCAGTTGCTGGCGTAAGCGGCGATGTCGGCAAGGGTTGTGGGCGCGTTTTCAAGGCTGCACACCTCGACCGGCATGGCGCTGATCGGGTGGATATGCGCGTCGTGAAGTCCCGGCAGAACGAGACGGCCTTGAAGATCGACAATCTCTGCGCCTTCCGCTGCCCGGGCGCGCATTTCATCATCGCCGCCCACGCCGACAATCTCGTCGCCGGCGATCGCTATTGCTGAAACGAAGCTGTTTTCTTCGTCTGCGGTGTAAATTCGGCCATTGATAAAGACTTTTTCCGCATTCGCATCGGGGCTGCCGGCGCTTCCGGGGTCGCTGCAGGCGGCGGCGAAAATGAACAACAAACATACAATCGAAAAGGGTCGTGCCAGCATCTCAAGGGTCTCTTTCATCACCTGACGAATTCTTTCATCATGGCCATGATGATCACGGGCCGCTCCATTAAACAAGAGGGCGCGCAAGCAGGGTGAGTGAATGACCGACGGCAAACAGCGCATTGCAGGCCTCCTGCGCGATGGGTTTGCAGCCCTCAATCGCGGCGATTCCGTCAAGGCGGCCGAGTGCTGCAAGGCGGCGATGATGATCGACCGCGCCTATCCGGAAACGCATTTTCTGGTGGGCCTCACGGCGCTTGAAATGAACGATCTGAAAACGGCGGCCAGCGCCTTCGGCTCGGTCGTGAAACTTGCGCCCGGCCATGGCGCCGGCTGGGCGCAGCTGGCGCGCATTTTCATACGTCTGGGCCAGCCGGGGCGCGCCGAACAGGCGCTGGAAAAAGCCGTTGCGGCTAATCCCGGCGATGCGGCGGCGGCGGATCTGATCGGCATCGTGTCGTCATCGCTCGGCGATCAGCAACAGGCGAAGGACTGGTACGTCCGCGCTGTCAGTCTGGCGCCGGACCGCCCAGCCTATCAGGTCAATCTGGCGAGCGCCGAAATCTTTCTGGGCGAAACGGAGGCTGCGGAACGCACCCTGACAGGCCTTCTCGCCGAACACGATGTCGCACAGGGCGAGTGGCTCCTGTCGTCGCTCAAGAAAGCCGAAAACCCGGCGCGCGCGGACAGGCTCATGCAAAAAGCCGACAAAGCAGGAGACGATCACGCCCGCGCTTTTCTCGCCTATGCCGCCGGCAAGGAATATGAAGATGTCGAGGCTTGGGAAAAGGCGTTCGCGGCTTTCGAAACGGGCGCGCAGGCGAAACGCCGCACGATTGCCTATGACGAAACGGCGGACGAGGCGCGGTTCGCCGCCTTGCAGGAAAGCTTTGACGCCGATTGGGCGGCGAAATCCCGCGACGGCCATGACGATCCGTCGCCGATCTTTGTCGTGGGGCAGCCGCGCACGGGCACGACGCTGATCGAACGCATTATCGCCAGCCACTCCATGGTGGAATCGGCGGGAGAGTTGCAGCAATTCGGCCTGTCCGTCCGCAGACTGACAAAAAGCGAAAATCCCGATCGCTGGGCCCCAGAGACGATCAGGGCCTCGGCCCATGTGGATACGGGCGCCCTCGGCAAGGAATATCTGCGCGCCTCGGCTCCCATGCGCAAAGGCGCTCCTCGTTTCGTCGACAAGTTGCCGGGCAACTATCTACATATACCGCTCATCCTCGCAGCATTGCCGAATGCGAAGATCGTCCATTTGACCCGGGACCCGATGGATTCCTGTTTCGCCAGTTACAAGCAGCTCTTCGCCGAGGCCTACTACCATTCCTACGATCAGGAGGAGATGGCGCGTCATCATGCGCGCTATCTGAAACTCATGGCGCACTGGCGGGAAATGTTCCCCGGCCGGGTTTTCGACGTGTCCTATGAGGCGACCGTGGCCGATCTCGAACCCCATGCCCGCGCCCTGATCGACTATCTGGGAGTGCCCTGGGAGGATCGATGTCTCGCCTTCCATGAGCAGAAGGCGGCTGTGGCGACGGCGAGCGCGGTTCAGGTGCGTGAAAAGACTCACACCCGGTCGGTGGGGCGTTGGCGGCGCTACGGGACGGCCCTCGATCCCATGGCCGCCGCCCTCAAAAATGCGGGCTTTTCCCTCGAATCCTCCGGCAAGATGTGATCACGTATTGCCTTCGGGCTGCCTGACCGGCTGCTGAAACCAGGTGGCGGGGAGGGCGCAATTTTGGCCTAATCTGCTGTTTTGGCGTCAGAAAAGGCTATTCCGTACTGTGGGCCGTGATATTTTCGCCGCGCTGCGGCGGAAATCCTCCGGAATGAGATCGCAAAACGGTCTGCGTCGTTGTTCATGATACCCTTTATTGATACGAATCTGTCACAAGTCACTTATTCGCGCGTCCGCGCCTTTTAGCGCCATTCCCGGCGCTCAACGAAAGGGCCTAATGATGAAACGCCTCTCTCTCCACAAACGGGTTCTCCTCACCGGCTGTTCGGCCGCGGCCATGTTCGCAGGAACCGCCCTGGCGCAAGGCGATGAGATCATCGTCACCGCCCAGAAACGCGATGAGTCCATTCAGGATGTGCCTTTGGCGATCACGGCGCTCAGCGGCGACTTCACGCGCGAGGTCAATCTCGATGACGTCAAGGACCTCGTGAAGTTCACGCCGGGCGTCACCGGCAATTCCGCGGACAGCTTCATCGACACTTTGTCCATGCGCGGCATTCTGACCAACGATTTCGGCGCCGGCGGCGACCCGTCTATCGGCCTGTTCAAAAACGGTCTCTATCAGGGCCGCAACGGCGCGGTGGTGACGAGCCTTTACGATATGGAGCGCGCCGAGGTGTTGCGCGGGCCGCAGGGTTTCCTGTTCGGCCGCAACGCTATTGGCGGCGCCATCTCCGTTCATACCGCGCGTCCGAATTTCGACGGCGTCAGCGGCTATGTGGAGGCCGATGTCGCCGAGCGCGACCGCCTGTTCGGCGAAGCTGCGCTCAACGTTCCGCTGTCCGATGTCTTCGCCGTTCGTTTCGCCCTCTATGGCGGTCACGAAGACGGCTATGTGGACAACGCCTATTTCCCGAACAACGATCCGTTGATCGAGCCGGAAAAATACGCCGGCCGTTTTTCGGCGCTTTACAGCGACGGTCCCTTCGAGGCGTTCTTCACCGCTGAATATGAAGACCGCAAGCAGTCAGGATCGGTCTATCGGGCGACTGAAGGCGGACCCGGCTGGGACAATCTCGTCGACATTTTCGGCGTGTCGCTCGGCGGAAACGGCCGCGATATCGACAGCGATTTGCAGCTTGGCGAGGCGGACGATTCGGAGATTTTGAGCTTCGGCCTTCAGCTTTCCTATGATCTCGGCGGCGCCGTGCTGACATCGCTTACGGGCTTCAAGGATCATGAATATATTTACGCGGAAGATTTCGACGGCACGCCGCTCGGCATCAACGCCTACGCCCAAGATCAGGAAGGCAACTATTTCGAACAGGAAGTGCGTGTCGTTTCCGACACCGACGGCCCGCTTTCCTGGTATGCGGGCGCCTCTTACTACAAGGAAGAGATCGACGTTCTCTTCACCCAGGCCGCCGACGAAGAGGTGATGTGCCAGTTCTACTGGAGCTATTACGGCATCAATAGCTGCTCGGAATATTTCGCCTATTATTATTACGCCTTCACGCCGACCCCTGAGGGGCTCGTGGAAAGCAACGCCGTGCGCGGGCGTTATCACGGCTGGGCGGCCTATGTGGACGCGACGCTGGCGTTGTCGGAGAAATTCGATATCGGCGTCGGCATTCGTTATTCGAAAGATGTCAAGAAATTCGCCATCAGCGCGCCCCCGGTGACAAGCGATCTCGGTCCGTATTTCGGGGTCGGCTTCACTACGGCCGAGCCGCTGGAAGACAAGCGGAGCTGGGATGCGTTCACGCCGCGCTTTATTGCGCGCTATTATCCGACCGATGACTGGATGGTCTTCGCCAGCGCCACGCGCGGCTTTAAATCCGGCGGTTTCGGCAGCTTCTTTATTTCGCCTTCGAGCGTCACTTATTGCGGCCCGTTCGACGACAGTTGTCTCGGGCTGACCAACGCCGACGCCTCGCCGAATTTCTTCGACCCGGAAAAAGTATGGTCCTACGAGGCGGGCGTTAAAGGGACCCTGTTCGGCGGCGCCACTCGCCTCGACGCAAACGTCTATTATTATCAGTATAAAGACCTTCAGGTGAACGTGCCCGGTACGGGCGGCGGCATTCTCGTCGACAATGTGGGCGACGTGAAGGGCTGGGGCTTCGAGGCGTCCACCACTACCGATCTCGGCGAGTATTTCGATCTTTATTTCGCCGGCGCCTATGCGGACACCGACGTTACCGATGCGCAGCCGCTATGCGACGGCACGCTCGATTGCGAGGGATCGTCGCTCGGCTATGTGCCGAAATTCTCTGCGTCGGCGTCGCTGAACTTCAGCTATCCGGTCGGTCCGGGCGCGATCAAGGCCTCGGCGCAGGCTTTCGGCCAGACCAAGACCTATGGCGGTTTGTTAAAGCCGGATTATGCAGTCAACGACGCCTATATGGACCTGGCCTTGCGCGCCGGATACGCATCGGATGCGGGCTGGAGCGTGATCGGCTATGTGGAGAACGTCACCAACGAGCTCTATTACGACGGCGTTTCCGAAGGGGGCAATTTCATCCCCGCCCATTATTTCGGCCCGAGCCGGCCGCGGACCTTCGGCGTGCTCATGACCTATGAGTTCGGCCGCTGAGGAAGCTTGCGTGACGGCTTGGTGAGAGAACAAATAGCGCCGGTCATCATGACCGGCGCAACTTTTTGAGCGCCTGATGATCGTTAAAACCGGCAGACTCTACCAGACTTTCAAATACGCTGTTTATTTCGCGCTGGCCGTCAATACCGGCCACTTTTTCATGGAAAATTTCACCAGCAGCGCGATTACCTATGAAGATGGCGTTGCGATCGGCGACATCATCGTCGCCTATACGGATTCCATCGACACTGCCGCGTGGCTGATCCTTCTCCTGCTTCTGGAGCTTGAGACTTTCATTCTGCCCGACGACCGCATCAAGGCAGGGATTGAATGGACGATAAATATCCTGACCGTGCTTTGCGGCGGGATTATTCTTTACGCGCTTTATGGCTACTGGGCGACCTTGTGGATTCCCTTGGGCTTTGAGCTCTATTCCGGCCCCGATCCCTGCACATTGATTGGCGGCGACCTCAATTATGTGCTCGACCTTGACGAATTCGCGCCGCTGGACGCGCAAAACTGCGCCAGCCTGGCGGGCGAGGCCTATATCAATGTCAAAGCCAATCTCATGGCGACGCCCGAAAAACTAAGCCTCTTGAACAGGCTTACCTGGACCGATGTCCTGAATGCGACCGTTTGGGTCGTGATCGTCGCTGTCTTGGAGGCCGAAGTTTATCTGCATTCCTCAAAACTATTCGGCACGAAATTCTTCCTCGCCTACAAATCTGCAAAGCTGCTGCTTTATGCGATCCTCTTTGTGTGCGCTTTTTACTGGTGGATGCTGGGCGAGCCCTGGGACGCATGGGACGCCTTCTTGTGGATTGTGGCGTTCTTCTTTATCGAAATGAACATGCTCACATGGCAGGAAGAAAACGCCGATCAGCGCGCCGTCGGCGCAGTTAAATAGAGAGCTTTTATGTCATTTTCAGATAACGTGGCCCGAGCGAGGGAGCGCGTCGCCATTCGAACCGGCGCCTTTATTAATGGCGCGTTCCGTCCGGCGATAAGCGGCGCGACAATGCCTTGCGTGACGCCCATCGACGGCAGCGAGCTGGCGCAGATCAGCGCCTGCGACGAAAACGATATCGATGACGCTGTCGCTGCGGCGCGCGCCAGTTTTGAGGCTGGGCATTGGCGCAAGCTGGCGCCGCGGCAAAAGCGCGATGTCATGCTTCGCTTCGCGCAGAAAATTGAAGACAACGCCGAAGAGCTGGCGCTGCTTGAAACCCTCGATATGGGCAAGCCTCTGTCGCATACGAAAGCTGCGGATATTCCGCTCGTTGCGCAGGCGATCCGCTATTACGCCGAAGCCATCGACAAGGTGAATGACGAGCTGGGCCCCAGTCCGGAGAACGCCGTCTCCATGATCGTGCGCGAACCCATGGGCGTGGTCGGCGCTGTCGTGCCCTGGAACTTCCCGCTCCTGATGGCGTCGTGGAAATTCGCCCCGGCGCTCGCAACCGGCAACAGTCTGGTCGTCAAACCGGCGGAGCAGGCGAGCCTCACCATGCTGCGGACTGCGGAGCTTGCCCTCGAAGCGGGACTTCCCGAAGGCGTGCTCAACGTGGTTCCGGGGCTTGGCGAAAAAGCCGGCAAGGCGCTTGCGCTGCATATGGATGTGGATGCGATCGTGTTCACCGGCTCGACCGCGGTGGGCAAGCTCATCATGGGTTACGCCGCGCAGAGCAATCTGAAACGCGTCGCCTTGGAGTGCGGCGGCAAGAGCCCGCAGATCGTGATGGAGGACTGCCCCGATTTCGATGCCGCGGCGCAGGCCGCGGCGTGGGCCGTCTTTTACGATCAGGGCCAGGTCTGCACGGCGGGGACGCGGCTTCTCGTGCAGAACTCCATCAAGAAAGATTTCCTCGAAAAAGTCGCGGCGATTGCAAAGGATTTAAAGCCCGGCGATCCGCTCGATCCCGAGACGGCGTTCGGCGCGCTTGTTGACGAGACGCAGATGAACTCCGTCCTCTCCTATATAAACAAGGGCGAGGCCGAAGGCGCAAAACTCGTCTGCGGCGGCGAGCGCGCGCTCGGCCAAAGCGGTGGCTTTTATGTCGCCCCGACGATCTTCGACGGCGTCGACAACACGATGACCATCGCCCGGGAGGAAATCTTCGGGCCGGTCATTTCCGCCATCGGTTTCGACGATTTCGACGAGGCGATGCGGATCGGCAATGACACGATTTACGGATTGGCCGCCGGCATCTGGACCGCCGACATCGACAAGGCGCACCGCGCCGCGCGAACCCTTCGCGCCGGCAATGTTTGGGTCAATTGCTGGGACGGCAGCGACATCACCACGCCCTTTGGCGGGTTCAAACAATCGGGATTCGGCCGCGACCGTTCCCTTCATGCGCTCGATAAATACACCGAACTCAAGACCATCTGGATCGAACTGCGGAAATAGAAATGGCAAGCGATACGCAACCCGGCCAAAGCACGATTGAGAATGACTGGCTGAAATCCTACTGGATGCCCTTTACGCCCAACAAGGCGTTCAAGGCGGCCCCGCGTCTTTATGAGCGGGCGGACGGCTTTCATTACCACACCAGCGACGGGCGGAAGATACTCGACGCCTTTTCGGGGCTGTGGTGCTGCAATCTCGGTCATCGCCATCCGAAAATAGTCGACGCCATGAAGGCGCAGATCGACGAGCTCGATTATTCCAGCGCGTTTAATTTCGGACATCCGAAAATTTTTGAACTGGCGAATGTCATCTCCGCACAGTTTCCCGGCGATCTCGACAATGTGTTTTTCGTCAATTCCGGGTCGGAAGCGGCGGACACCGCGCTTAAAATCGCCATCGCCTATCATCGCCTCAAGGGCGAGGGGACGCGCACGCGTCTGATCGGCCGGGTCAATGGCTATCACGGCGTCGGCTTTGGCGGCATTTCTGTCGGCGGCATGGTCAACAACCGGAAATTTTTCGGCAGCCTTCTGCCGGGCGTCGATCATCTGACCTTTCCCTACGATATGGCGACGCAGGCTTTCAGTCGCGGCGAGCCGGATATCGATGTGGAACCCTTCATGAAGGAGCTTGAAGGGATCATCGCGCTTCACGATGCATCGACTATCGCCGCCGTCATTGTCGAACCTTTCGCAGGGTCCGGCGGCGTCTTCGTTCCGCCGAAAAAATATCTGAAACGCCTGCGCGAAGTGACGAAGAAGCACGGCATCCTTCTCATTGTCGATGAAGTGATCTCCGGCTTCGGGCGGATGGGCGCGGCGAATGCGGTGACCCATTACGGTGTCGAGCCAGACATTGTCACCATGGCCAAGGGCATCAATAACGGCGCGGTCCCTATGGGGGCCGCCATCGTGCGTAAAGAAATTTACGACACGTTCATGGACGAGATGCCGACCGGCGTCGAATTCTTTCACGGCTACACCTATTCCGGCCATCCGCTGGCCGCGGCGGCGGCGCTTGCGACGCAACAGGCAATTGCGGAGGAGGACGTCTATGACCGGGCGAGGGAGCTCGCGCCTTATTTCGAGGAGGCGGTTCATTCCCTGAAAGGCGAGCCCAACGTGACCGACATCCGCAATGTGGGGCTGGCGGCGGGCGTGACCGTGGCCTCCCGCGACGGGGCGTCCGGCGCGCGTGGCGGCGAGGTCTTTTTGAAGACCTATGAGAATGGCGTCGCCATCCGCGCCAATGGCGACCATCTCGCCATCGCGCCGATTCTGACCATGGGCCGCGCGGAAATCGATGAGACGGTCGAGGCCTTCAGAAAGGGATTGCGGGCCGTAGCTTAAAAGGCCTGTAGCATTTTTTTACCTGGAACAAAATTCTCCTTCTCCCGCCAGCGGGAGGGGGATTGGCCTGAAACCTAAAAGGGCCATATTCACCCTGTCAAAAGCGTCCTGAGGGTTTTCTGGCGCAGGCCTTGAACGCCTTGCCTCGCCCGCGTTGCCACTGGCTTCAAAGGCCGTTAGAACCGGCGCTCTCTCCGGGGGCGGCAGGCCCGCCCGGCGGGAACTGCGCGGCCTTTTTGCGGCTTTGGCGCGGGACAAGGGGCTGACAAGGGCAGGAAATCGAAAGTGGCCAACGAAGACAGCGTAATCCTGAAAGAAGTCGATCAGGCGCTTGAAGAAGATCGCACCTGGAACTTCTTCCGCCAGCACGGGCCCGCTCTTATCGGCGCAGCAGTGGTCATTGTCGCCGGCGTCGCCGGCTGGCAGCTCTGGAACCACATGCGAACTGAACAGGCGATGGAGCAGGCGCTCGAATATCGCAATGCGCTCGAGCTTCTGGAAGAGGATCGGGAGGCCGGACGCGCCGCGCTTGAGGCCGTCGCGGAAGAAAGCGGCGGCTATGCGGCGCTCGCATCCCTGCAGGAAGCGAGTTCCTATGCGGCGGGCGGAGAGCGTCTGAAAGCCCTGGAGATTTATCGCGGTGTCGCTTCCGGCAATGCGCCTAAACGCATCCGCGAACTGGCGAGCCTTCGTGCGGGCTATCTTGCGCTTGCTGACGGACGCGACGCGGTGATGGGCGATGTCAGCGACATTGCCGAGTCAGGAGGTCCGTTCAGTTTTTATGCACGGGAGATGCTCGGCGTCGCCTCGTTGAGCGCCAAGGATTACGAAAGCGCCTTTGCGACATTCAACGCCTTGTCGATGGACCTGGAAACGCCTTCGGGCGTGCGTGACCGCGCCGAGGAATTCGCAGCTCTCGCCGAAGCCGGCCGCGCTGGCGTCAATATTTCCGGCGAACTTAAAGTGGATGATGTGGTTCGGTCCCTGGGGCTCGACGCCGCGCAGGACGCCGGACCGGCGGAGGAGACGGGCGAGGGCGCCGGAAACGGGGAAGAAGCGGCCACGGAAGACAATGCGCCTTCCGATGAGACGCCCTCTGAAGAGATGCCTTCTGACGAAATGATTGGGGATGCAAGCGCTGAAGACGGCCATGACGGCCACGATCACGAAGAGTAAAACATGAATTTTCCCACGCTTTCTTTCTGGCGCACGCTGCTTCTGGCGTCGGGCTTTGCGCTGATTTCCGCCTGCGGCACGCTCGGCATTGGCGGCGGCGACGACGATGACGAGACAGCGGAAGACGAAGACGAGCGCATCTCCATTCTGGCGCTGGACCAGGAGCTCAAAGCCGATCCGCGATATGCGGGCTCGACCATCGACATCCCGCCATCCTATGTGAACGCCTCCTGGACTCAGCCGGGCGGAGAAGCGGACCACACGCTGCACCATTTGAGCGTGCCCCTTGAATTCGAAACACTCTGGAAAGCCGATGTGGGCGATGCGTCCGCGCGCCGCGCGCGACTGACCTCGCCGCCGATTGTCATAGACAACCGGGTTTTCGTTCTGGATGCGGAAACCAAAGTGTCCTCTTTCGACGCGGAGACGGGCGAGCTGATCTGGCGCAAGGAACTGGCGCCCGAAATCGACGAGCGTTTCCGTATTCGCGAGCTTTTCCGCGGTCCGGATCCGGCGGAAATCGGTTTTGGCGGCGGCGTCGCTTTCGAAAACGGACGCCTGTTTGTGACGTCCGGTTTCGGATTTGTCGCGGCGCTCGATGCGCAATCGGGCGATGAGTTGTGGCGTGTGCAAACGGACGCGCCGGCGCGCACTCCGCCGACAGCCTATCGCGGGCGGGTTTATCTTTCGACCAACACCAATGAATTTCTCGCGCTCAATCAGGAAACCGGCGAAAAGGACTGGACCTTCCAGTCATTTGAGGAAGCCGCGCGTTTTCTTTCCTCATCGAGCCCGGCGGCGGCCGGAGACCTTGTGGTGGCGCCGTTTTCCTCCGGGGAGCTTGTGGCGTTTCTGGCTGATTCAGGCCGCTCGGTCTGGGACATGACTCTGGCGCGCCAGTCGCGGCTGACATCGCTAGCGACCTTGAACGATATCGCCGGCAGCCCGGTCATCGACCGCGGGCTTGTCTATGTTGTGAGCCATGGCGGGCGCTTCTCGGCGGTGGATATTCGCACTGGCCGTCCGGTCTGGGAGGCGTCCATCGCTTCCCTGCAAATGCCATGGGTTGCAGGCGACTACATTTATCTCGTCTCCGTCGACGGCGAACTCGTCTGCGTCTCGCGCAATGACGGAGCTATTGTGTGGGTGACGCAGCTCCGCCGTTATAAAAACGAGAAGAAGAAAAAGGGCCGCATCACCTGGGCGGGGCCCGTTCTCGCGGGTGGCAGCTTGCTGCTCGTTTCCAGCGAAGGCGAGATCGTCAAGGTGGCGCCGGAAACCGGCGAAGTGCAACTCACCGAGGACATTGACGGCAGCTCGGTCGTGTCGCCTGTGGTCGCGGGAGAGCGCATCTTTATTCTGACCGAAGAGGGCAAGCTGATCGCCATGCGCTAAGGCGCCTGCGCGGCTTGGCGAAAGGACATGCCGGTAAAAATCGCTCTTGTCGGCCGTCCCAATGTAGGCAAGTCCACCTTGTTCAACCGGCTCGTCGGCAAGCGCCTCGCGCTCGTTGACGACACGCCGGGCGTGACGCGCGACCGTCGCGAGGGCGAAGCAAAGCTCGGCGACTTGTCCTTCACCGTTGTCGATACGCCTGGCCTTGAAGAAGCGCCGGAGGCCGCGCTCGAAGGCCGGATGCGCAAACAGACCGACGCCGCGGTCGCCGAAGCCGCAGCCTGCCTCTTTCTTGTCGACGCGCGCGCGGGCGTGACGCCGCTCGACCGCACCTTCGCCTCACTTTTGCGCGCCAGCGGCAAGCCGGTGATCCTGCTCGCCAACAAGGCCGAGGGAAACGCAGGCGAGGCGGGGTATTATGACGCCTATGAACTCGGCGTCGGCGAGCCCATCGCGATCTCCGCCGAACATGGCGAGGGCATGGGCGAGCTTTACAATGCGCTCGAGCCGTTTCTTGCCGAAATGCAGGATGAGGAAGAGCTCGACGAAGAGACAGAGTGGGACAATCCCTTAAAGCCGTTGCGCGTTGCAATTATCGGGCGGCCGAATGCCGGCAAGTCGACGCTCGTCAACAAACTCATCGGCGACAACCGGCTGCTGACCGGACCTGAGGCCGGCATCACACGCGACTCCATTTCCGTTGAATGGACGTGGCGCGGCAAGGAACGCGACTGGCCGGTGAAGCTCTTTGACACTGCAGGGATGCGCAAAAAGGCGAAAGTCCAGTCGAAGCTCGAAAAGCTTTCCGTCGCCGACGCATTGCGCGCCATCAAATTCGCCGAGGTGGCGGTGTTGCTGCTCGATGCGGAGCATCCCTTCGATAAACAGGACCTGCAGATCGCCGATCTCGCCCTGCGCGAAGGCCGCGCGCTCGTCATCGCCGTCAACAAGTGGGACCTGATCGAGGACAAGGACGAGAAGATGGGCGAAATCCGCGAAATGGCGGAGCGGCTTCTGCCCCAGGCGCCGGGCATTCCGATTACGCCCTTTTCCGCGCTAACCGGCGCCGGCGTCAATCGCCTCATGCCGGCGGTGGTGAAGGTCTATATTGACTGGAATGCGCGCGTGAAAACGTCAGAGCTCAATGACTGGCTGCAGGAAGCGGTGCATCGCCACGCGCCGCCTGCGGTTTCCGGCCAGCGCATCAAGCTGCGCTATATCGCCCAGACGAAAACACGGCCGCCGACCTTCGTGGCGCAATGCACGCGAGCTGAAGATTTGCCCACTTCCTATAAGCGTTATCTCGTAAACGGCATTCGCGACGCCTTCGACATCAAGGCTGTGCCGATCCGGCTGATCCTGAAAAAGCCGGATAATCCTTACGCGAAGGAAAAGAAGCGCCATTAGGCCGCCTTCATCCTGAGGAGCAAAAATTTCTTAGCCCTTTGAGACGACGCCTCGGCGTCCCTCAGGATGAAGAAATTTTTTGCGTCTAGAAGGATTGAAGGCGTTATTTACGCTCCGCCGTTCCACTCCTTGAAGGAAATGCGCAAAGGCTCTCGCTCTTCGCGCGTCAGCAAGTGATAGACAAGCGGCAGCAATTTGTCCGGATGCGGCAGGGTCGCCGGATCTTCCCCGGGCATGGCGAGCTTGCGCATGTCCGTGCGCATGGGACCCGGGCTGATGATCGACACCTGCACCGGCGTCTTTTCCATTTCCTCCGCATAGGTCTTCAGCACTATGTCGAACGCCGCCTTGGTGACGGCGTAGGTTCCCCAGAAGGCTTTCGCGGCTTCGCCGCCGACACGGGACGACAGGCCGATCACCCGTGCATCGGCAGATTTTCTGAGCAGCGGATCGAGCGCGCGGATGAGCCGCCAGTTGGCCGTAACATTAAGATCCAGCGTATGCTTCCAGACTTTCGGATCGATATCGGGCAATGGCGCCAGCTCGCCCAACGACCCGGCGTTGAGCACCAGAATATCGAGCGCCGGAAAACGTTCGGTCAACGCGCCGGCAAGGCGCTCGATGCCGTCTCCCTCGACGAGATCCATAGGGATCAGCGACGCCTTACCGCCCGCCGCCTTGATTTCGTCGTCGAGCTCCTCAAGCGCGCCGGCCGTGCGCGCCAGCGCCAGCACATGCGCGCCCGATTTCGCCAGTCCGAGAGCGATGGACCGGCCGATGCCGCGGGAGGCGCCGGTGACGAGCGCGGTTTTGCCGGAAAGGTCGGGCTGGGTCATAGAGTGCGGTTTCCTTGCGGTTGCGGGCTCAATAGGGCGGATGCGATCTCCTTCGCAACCCGTTCAAATGTCGCGCCGTCAAGCGCATCGAGGCTGAAAGCGGCGAGCGGCGCGCCGCAGCGTCCGCGCTGGCGGCTGCGTTCATAGGCAGGGTCGTAATGGGCGCGCATGAGATCGGCGGCGAGTGCGCGCCATTGCGCGTTTTCCGCAAGAGCCGACCATTCGGCGATCGTCTCTTTCGAATGAAATGGTTTCAGGCGCTCGACGGCGGCGAGCGCGGCGGCCTTGTCGCCGGTGATGTCCGGATAGGCGGTGAGCAGATAGTCGGCGCGGGCCTCAAGCGGCGCCGTGATCGTGATCCGCGGCGCATCGCGCATCGCAGTCCACAGGCGCTGCGGAACCTCGCAGCGGCCGATGCGGTTCGATTCTGCTTCTACCAGGATCGGCTTCGTTAAATCAAGCTGGCGCAGCCTGTCGAAAAGCAGCGTTTCGAAATATTTTTGCTCCGGCTGCGGATCATTGTCATAGCCGCCAAAGACCGAGCCGCGATGACGGGCGAGGGCTTCGAGATCGAGGATCTGGACGCCTTCTTTTTTTGCGGCGCGCAGGATATCCGATTTTGCAACGCCTGTTTGGCCGTCGAGAAGAACGACCGGCAACGGGTCTTCGCTGTTGCGCAACGCCGCCGTCGCCGCGCGTCGCCATGTCTTGTAGCCGCCTTCGAGAACGCCGCAGCGCCATCCCACTTGCGAGAAAATGGTGGCCATGGCGTTGGAGCGCATGCCGCCGCGCCAGCAATAGAGCAGCGGATGAAAATCATTGGGCCGGTCGCTGAGCGCAGTTTCAAGATGCCGGGCGACATTGCGCGCCACATAGGCCGCGCCGATCCGCCGGGCCTTGAAACGCGATTCCTGCTTATAAATGGTTCCGACCTCGGCTCGTTCGCTGTCATCGAGCACGGGCAGGTTGATGGCGCCGGGCAGGCGGTCCGTCGCGAATTCCGAAGGCGAGCGCACATCGATGATCTCGTCAAAGCGCGAGAGGCTATCCGCTCCGATATTGCTCACCGCCTCTATCATATGAGTTTTCGTCCAAAATGCTTGCGCCCCGCCGGGGGTGTTCTAGACTTTCCGCCACAGGCCGCAAGCAGCCGGCCGTGAGGGAGCTTCGATGTCATCCGAACCGCGTCTTACTTCGCTCGCCCATGGAGGCGGCTGCGGCTGCAAGATCGCCCCGGACGTGTTGACGGAGATTTTAAGCTCCATGCCCGCCGCCGCGACCCATGTGGGGCTTCTGGTGGATGCGGCGAAGAGCGACGATGCTGCGGTGTACCGGATTTCCGACGAGGCGGCTGTGATCGCCACGACGGATTTCTTCATGCCTATTGTCGACGATCCCTTCGATTTCGGACGCATCGCGGCGACCAACGCGCTTTCCGATGTCTACGCCATGGGCGGCCGGCCGATTTTCTCCCTCGCCATTACAGGGATGCCCGTGGGCAAGATGTCGACGGAAACGATCCGGCGCATTCTCGATGGCGGGCGCATGGCGAGCGAGGCGGCGGGCGCGCCGGTGGCGGGCGGGCACTCCATCGATTCTGCCGAGCCGATTTACGGGCTGGTGGCGCTGGGCCTCGTTCATCCGGACCGGCTGATCCGCAATGACGGCGCACGGGCAGGCGACGTTTTGATTCTGGGCAAGCCGCTCGGGGTCGGCGTCTTCAGCGCCGCCTTGAAACAGGAGCAACTCTCCCCGGAAGGCTATGAGATGATGATCGGGTCGACGACGCTCCTGAATCGGCCGGGCGCGGATATCGCAGAGATTGATGGCGTCCACGCCATGACCGACGTCACAGGTTTCGGCCTCCTTGGCCATCTCGCTGAAATCTGCCGCGGCAGCGGCGTCGCGGCGGCGGTGGAGGAAAGCGCCGTGCCTGTGTTCGATCTCGCACGCAATTTGTTACAGGAAGGGATAAAAACCGGCGCCAGCGGGCGCAACTGGAACAGCGTCAAACAATGGGTGGAGGCGCCGGCGGACTGGCCGGAAATGTCTCGCGACATGCTCACCGATCCGCAGACATCAGGCGGGCTTTTGGTCTCTTGCGCGCCGGAGGCCGCCGACGCCGTGCTCACGGCGTTCCGACAACATGGGCATGGCGCGGCGACGGTGATCGGCGCCGTCACTGAAGGCGCGCCGAAAATCCGCATCGGTTAGAAAAATCAGGCAAGCGTGCGGCGCAGCGCTTCTGACCAGCCGGCGAGGTTGCGCCGCCGGTCTTCCGGCGCCATGGCGGGCTGAAATCGGGCGTCGAGGCGCCAGCGGTCTGCGATTTCATCCGTATCCTGAAAAATACCGGCTTTGAGTCCGGCGAGATAGGCCGCGCCCAGCGCCGTCGTTTCGAGGGTTTTCGGACGCTCCACGGGAAGGCCGAGAATGTCGGCGAGAAACTGCATCAGCCAGTCATTGGCCACCATGCCGCCATCGACGCGCAGGGTTTTCGTCACCGCCCCGTCGCGTCCGATGGCGGTCATCAAATCGGCGGTCTGATAAACGACGCTTTCAAGCGCAGCGCGGGCGATCTCCGCACGGCCGGCGCCGCGCGTGAGGCCGGAGATGAGGCCGCGCGCTTTCGGCGCCCAGTGCGGCGCGCCAAGTCCTGTAAAGGCGGGCACCAGATAAACGCCGTTATTGGTCTCGATGCTTTCCGCGAGGGCCGCGGTTTCGCTCGCGTCCTTGATGATCTGCAATTCATCGCGCAGCCACTGGATCGCGGCCCCGGCGATGAAGATCGAGCCTTCGAGCGCGTAAGTCGTTTTTCCATCCATGCGCCAGGCGATGGTGGAAAGGAGCTTGTTGTGCGAGGCGAGGGGCTTGTCGCCGGTATTGATGACAACGAAACAGCCGGTGCCATAGGTGCTCTTGATATCGCCGGGCGTGAAACAGGCCTGGCCGAAGGCCGCCGCCTGCTGGTCGCCGGCGACGCCGCAAATGGGCAGGGCGCGTCCAAACAATTCCGGGTCGGTCCTGCCGAAATCATCGGCGCAATTAAGCACAGTCGGCAACATTTCTTTCGGGACGCGGAATTTTTCCAGAAGCGCATCGTCCCAGTGATTGTCGTGAATATTATAAAGAAGCGTGCGGCTGGCGTTTGTGGCGTCAGTGACATGACGTTCGCCGCCGGTGAGCCGCCAGATCAAAAATGAATCCACGGTGCCGAAGGCGAGCTCGCCATTTTCAGCGCGGGCTCGCGCGCCCTCTACATGATCCAGAATCCATGCCGCCTTGGTCGCAGAGAAATAGGGATCGAGCAGGAGCCCGGTGCGCGCCGTCACATGGGTTTCAACGCCGTTCTCGCGCAAGCCTGCGCATTGATCCGTCGTGCGCCGGTCCTGCCAGACTATGGCGTTGTAAACCGGCGCGCCGGACTTGCGGTCCCAGACGAGGGTCGTTTCACGCTGATTGGTGATGCCGATGGCGGCGATTTCGCCGCCGGTTTTTTCCGCCGCCGCAAAAGCCTCGCGGGCGGTCGCCAGCGTTGAGTTCCAGATATCTTCCGGGTCGTGCTCGACCCAGCCGTCCTGAGGATAATGCTGCGGAAATTCCTGCTGTGCCGACGCGACGATGCGACCATTGCGGTCGAAAACGATGGCGCGGCTGGAGGTTGTGCCCTGATCGATGGCGAGTATGTAAGGCGCTTCGAAATCCGTCATGGTCGCTCCCGGCGATTGTTGTTTTTCTCCACCCTACTGTGAATTGACGCATCGCCAAAACCCTCTGCAGCGTTCCAATGTTCCCAAGTCCCGTAAAGCTTGATAGGCAAGGGGCCAGATCCACGGGAGGGCGATATGAAGACAGTTTCAGCGATGGCCGCAGCGGCGGCGCTCATACTTGGCGCCTGTTCGCAGGGCGACGGTCAGGCCGGGGAAGACGCCGGCGCCGCAAACAGCGATATTGAGAGTGTACGGCTTTACACGTTCGATTGCGGGCGCATTCAGATGAACGATCTGTCCCTCTTCACACAGGGCGACGAGTATGACGGCCGCACCAATAACGCCTCGGTCATGTGTTTTCTGATCCGCCACCCGGATGGCGATCTTTTGTGGGATGCGGGGCTTCCCGTCGCCGTAAACGAAGCGGGCGAGGAGGGCGTGACCTCCGGTCCTTTCGGGCTTGCCATGCCGAAGACAATCGAAGGTCAGCTTGCAGAAATCGGATTGACTGTGGAGGATATCGATTATTTTACGCCGTCCCATTCCCATTTCGATCATATCGGCGACGCCAATCGCTTCGCGGGCGCAACGCTGCTGATCGACGAAGATGAGCGTGCCCATATGTTCCGCGAGGAGGCGCGGGCCGACGAACAGAGCTTTCCGCTCTACAACGCGCTGGAAGACGCCGAGACGATTGAGTTCGACGGCGACTACGATGTGTTCGGCGACGGGAGCGTGAAAATTCTCGCCATGCCGGGCCATACATCCCTTATGCTGCAGCTCGAGAATGAAGGGCCAGTGCTGCTCTCCGGCGACCTCTATCATCTGGAGGAGTCGCGGGAAAAACGCCTCGTGCCGAAATTCAACACCGATGTTGACGACACGCTGGCCTCCATGGATCGGTTCGAAGAGATCGCGGCGGAGACCGGCGCGCGCGTCATCATCCAGCATGTGATGGCGGATTACGAAGCGCTGCCAAGGTTGCCGGGGTATTTGGATTGATGCGTCATCCCGTGTGCTGTGCGGTATGAAATGACGCGCTGCTAACACGGGATCTTGTTCAGCATGTTGAGAGAGGTCCCGTGTCTGCATCGCATCATCAAGATGCTGCGACGCGCACGGGATGACGGCCTCTTCTAATACCGCACGCTCAGTCTTCCGCCATAGGTCGCCGGCATGCCCGGCGCGGCGATGTCCGCCGCCCCGCCGGTGATGAAGAAATTGCGGGTCTCATCATACTCCGTGTCGAAGATGTTCCGTCCCCAGAGCGCCAGCTCCCAGCTTCCGTCATCGGGCCCGATTGCGATTTGCGCATTGGCGAGCCAGTAATCGTCAACCTCATAAGCCGCGCCGAGGAGCGGCAGGGAAAGCGTGTCGCGATAGGCGTAATCAAAGCGCGCGCGCGCCGACCAGCCATCGGCAATCGGCGTCTTCGCTTCGACATAGCCCTGATAGCTTATTTCCGGGAAACCGAGATCCTCGCCGGAGCGGTTGATCAGCACTTCCATGCTCGCCGCCGTTGAGGCGGCGATGTCGAGATCCATGAAGTCGGTGAACTCGCCGGTCTTGTAGCCGAAGGTCTGGCCGAGCGTGAACCAGGGCGACGGCTTTACGACCGCTTCGAGTTCCGCGCCGTAGATCTCGCTGTCGGCGTTGACGATGCGGCCGACCACAGCGCCGGTGCCGGCGTCGAAAATCGCCGACTGCACCTGTTGATCTTTATAGTCGTAATAGAACGCCGCGCCGTTGAGTTGCAGCATGTCGCCAAAGGACGTCTTGAACCCGGCTTCGATGGCGTTGAGTTTCTCCGGCTGGAACGGCGTCAGCGCATTGGGGTTCAGCGTGTTGTAGGCGGTGAAGCCGCCGGACTTCACGCCGCGGCTCACATGCGCATAGAACAGCAGGTCTTCTGCGGGCGTCAGTTCGACGCCGATCTTGCCGGAGACATTGTCGGAATTGAGATCGCGGTTTTCGCGCGTCCCGTCGGTCGTTCCATTGGCGAAGTTGAGCGGGCCCGTGCCCACCGAAAAGGTGCCGAGATCGCGCAGCTTGCGCTCTTCATCTTCATAGCGCAGCCCGGCGATGACGGAGACTAGCGGCGAGAGTTCGTATTCGCCATGGGCGTAGGCCGCCATGGTGCGCACGTCCTGGTTATAGGGCGTCGACACGGCAAAACCCGGCCCGAAGCTGGCGGCGAAATCCGACTGGTAAAGTTCGCCGAGATCCTCTTCGGAATAATAAAGCCCGCCGACCCAGTTGAGCGCGCCGATTTCGCCGGAAAGACGAAGCTCATGCGACATGACATCGGCGTCCGACTGGAAGAAGACGCCCGCCGCGCCAACTTCCAGCGCGTCAAAATCGTTGAACTCTTTGCGGTTCAAGACTTCATAGGCGCCGATATAGGTGAGGGTCGCGCCGCCGAGCCTCGCATTGACGGTGAGGCTCGTTCCCCAGCCTTCATTATCGCGAAACGGCGCCTGCGTCCGGTCGATGCCGGTGAGGGCGGCGAATTCGGGCGAGGAGCCCCAGCTTGTCTCGCGCCGGTCATGGGCGAGGGGGCCGAAGGAGGAATCGTTGAAAAGCTGGAGGCCGAGCCCGTCGGACTGGTCGATAAAGCCGTGCAGATTGAACAGGGCTTCGACGTCAGGCGCGATATCCACGGCGACAAGCCCGCGCAGCGCATATTGCTCGGCGTCGCCAAGCTCTTCGCCGGTTTCGCGGTTCACCTGCCAGGCGCCGCCCAGCGCCGTGGCGCCGGAAAGACGCACACGGACATTGTCGGCGAGCGGGCCGGAGACATAGCCTTCGGCATCGATGCGGCCAAAGCGGCCGCCCTCGATGACGAGCCCTGCGGCATGCTTACCCGTCGGCTCGGCGCTGATAATCTTGATGGCGCCGCCGGTGGTGTTGCGCCCGTAAAGGGTGCCTTGCGGTCCGCGCAGGACTTCAACGCGGTCGACATCGAAGAGAACGCCTTGCGTCATCACCGGGATCGGATAGGCGACGTCATCCACATAAACGCCCACCGTCGGCGCATTGTTGGTGGCGTAATCGCGAAAGCCGACGCCGCGAATGGAAAAGCTCGGCTGGGCGGAGCCGAACTGGTTTTCGATTTCGAGGTTCGGTGTGAAATTTTCGAGCGCGTTCACTTGCCGCGTTCCCTGCGCAATGAGGTCCGCGCCGGAAAAGACATTGAGCGCGACGCCCACATCCTGTGGCGACTGCTCGCGGCGCTGGGCGGTGACGAAGATTTCGTCGCGGTCCGCTTCGGCGGTGTTGTTTGCCGTTTGTGCGAGGGCCGCGCTCGCGAAGACGCCGCCGGACAAGGCGGTGGCCAAAAGCATTTTTTTCATTGGGCGTTTCCGTAACTCACATTGGCGAAGCCCGGCGCGCGCCGTTTTACTCGGGGCCCGCCGTCTCCAATGCCTCACGCCGATGCGTTCGCCGTCCGGCGTTTTACTCGCCTGGCGGACGCTCCCGGCCTGCACGTCGCCCTTTCAAAGGCGCGCCGTTTTACTCGGCGACGACGTTCATGCGCGGTTGCGCGAGGCGGTCTCTTTAACGCTTTTATGACCGGCAATCAACGCGCCAGAAATGCGATCACACTTTCGGCAAAGCCGCCCGGATTGTCCCAGTGTAGGGAATGCGCCGCGTCCGGAAGAATTTGCAGCCGGGCGGCCGGCGCGACGGCGAAGGCAGCCTCGATCTCGTCAGGAGAAAACATCAGGTCTTTTTCGCCTGCAAGGAGCAGGGTTTCGGTTCTCAGCCTGGCGGGGAGGGCGCTTGCATCGTAATTGCGGAGCGCATCCACCTGCCGGCGCATATCCTGAACCGATTGGGCGTAAGGATACGCCATGGAAAGAGCGATGGCGGCGTCCACGGCATTTTTCTTTTCGAAAAATTGCGGTTTGAACAGCCAGTGAAAAAACGACCGCAGCCAGAGCTCGTCGCTCGCGCCGCCTTCGCGCAGCAAAAGCAGATTGTCGATGACGGAGATGGCGCGGGCCGGCGTCGTCGCGCAGGAGGCGGCGAGAACCAGCTTGCCGATCCGTCCGGGCGCATTGACCGCGAGGGTCATGGCGATGAGGCCGCCCATGGAATGGCCGAGCACATGGGCGCGGTCGATTTTCAAATGATCGAGCAGCGCGGCGCAGTCGTCCGCCATTGTTTCAATTGAAAGCGCCGCCGCGGTCTTTGTGCGCCCGGCGCCGCGATTGTTCGGCATGATGAGGGTGAAGCGCCTGGAAAGGATGGGCGAGACCGGTCCCCAGCTTGCATTGTCGCTCGCAAGCCCCGCGATCAGCATCAGCGGCGGGCCGTCGCCCATGACTTCATAATGAATATCGGCGTTTTTCGACTGGAAGCGAGGCATATCACGCGCCCTTTTTCATCTGACCGCGAAGTTTGTAATACCGGATCGCGGCGCCGGGCGCGCCGAGCATGGGGTGGCGGCGCTCCCAGTCGGTGATTTCAAGATCGACGCCCGAATGGCGTTTGATTTTCCAGGCAATGTAGTCGATCCCGCCTTTGAAAGTCTGCGTGCCTTTCAGGAGGCGAAGGACGGACAGAAAAGCGCCCTGCACCGCGCGCAGCCGCCAGGCGAGAGCGGTTTTCGGAGCGTTTTCCTTTAAGTCGATCACGTCGCCGTCCACAGTGTTTTCAAGCCCGGCGTAAGCAAGGGCCGGCGGCGTCACCTGCGCTGTCCAGCCGCCATAGCTGTCGATAAGTTTGCCGGCGCGGCTTTTGTCTTCCGCGCGCAGCTCCGCCTTGTAAGAAGCGCCGAGGCCCGCAAGCCATAATTCCCGTACGGAAAAAGTTTCATTCAGTAAGCCTGCTGCGCGTTTGCAGAATGTTGCGACCGCCGTCGCCAGCGCGATCTCCAGCCGGTCGGTCATCTCGGTGGGCCCATGAATGCGGCAGGGCTGGGCGAAGCGCGCCCAGAAATAGGAATGAAAGGTTTTGTCGCTCACCAGTTTTTCGAAATGATCGATAGACAAAACCGCATATTTCGCGCGCAAGATCCCGAAAGGCGACGGCGTTTCGAAGTAAAAGACATTGGGCGGCATGAGCCTGTTGGCGAGTTTCATCGCGCCGGACCGGTAAAGCGCGTCATAACTCTCCCCGATAATGTAGAAATCATAAATGATGCTCGCCGGATCGTCTGCTTTCGCGACGCTTGCGCCTGACCCGTAAAAGAGCGCCGCGGCGTCCGGATGTTGCGCCAGGAGCGCGTCGAGAAGGTGTTGCGCCGGTTCATTCAGCGGCGTCGCCGACACGGCGCGAACATGACCGCGCAAGGCGTTCAGCGCAGCGTCTTGCGCGGCTTGGTCTGTCGGCTGGGACGCCATCAGATGAGGAAGGCGGCCTTTTCGGAGACCTTGAGGATGAGGTCTTCGCCCGGCGCCGTATGGAAAATCTCTCCGTCAAACACCACTGGCCCGTCAAAGCGCAGGCGCATCTCGCGGCTCTTCCAGCTATGATAGCCGGCCTCCGCGAACCATGGCTTCGATTGACCGCGCAGGATCGGCAGCGCCGCCTGAAGCAACCGGCGCCGGGGGTAATCGATGGCGGTGACGCTCATGGGATCGGCGCCGTCGCCCCAGAAAGGGAAAATGCCCGCGGAAAGCTTGCTGAGCGTCGTCATGGCGATGAAGGAAAGATCGCGCTGTTCGAAGGCGCCGCCATTGTCCCTGACCTCGGCCGAGAGCGGCGGCGGTCCCTGAAAATTGTCGAAGGCGGATTTCAGCACGAAACCGCCGACGGACAGCGCCAGCGCCAGTGACCGCTTGGCGCCCATAGTCTGAACATTCTGGCGGCTGAACTGGACGGCCGTGTGAAAAAGCCCGGCGCCCAGAAAGAAACCGTAAATCGGGTCCTGACGCTCGGAAAGCTGCATGCCGATCAGGGGCCGCTCAAGGCGGGAAACTTCGCCGCGCCCGCGCCGCCACAGGAAATTGTCGAGTGAGGTCGCCGGCGGTCCGTGCAGGCCGCAATCATTGGCGATGACATTGGTCATGCCGCAAGGCAGGGCGACATAGTCCGGCTGCGTCTGGAAACGCCGCCGGTTGATGGCGTTGGTGATCGCCGCCTGCATGGTGCCGTCGCCGCCGGCGAGGATCAGCGTCTTGGAGTCGCCTTTTTCGATATCTTCAAGGGCGGGGACGAGATCTTCAATGCGCTCCAGCACATAAGGACGGATGTCGGCGTGACGCTTCGTGACATAAAGCAAATCATCCGCAAGCGATGCATTGCGGCTGCTCTTTGCATTGATGATCATCGACGCCGTCGACATTATTTTTATACACTCGTTACGTCTTCCGGCGTCATGCTCGCCGCAAGGAATTTTCCAAATTTGCGCCGGGCCCCCGCCCGCATTTCGAGTCTTCGTCTGCGGCCAGAGGGGGCAGACTCCCATCCCTGACGCCGGTTTTTCGTCCGGTCCGCTTTTGACCCATAATGTCACAAAACGGCCATATTTATCCACTGACCGGCGCGGCTTTTCAATCGGGGAAATAGGTGCGCTCGGCAGGGCGCGCCAGCCCCTGATTTTCAAAGCTTTGTGAAGCTAGAAACGGCCTGCAAACACCCGTTTCACCAAGGGGTTCGCCCCGATGGCGTAGGCAAGTTCAGCCGGCTGGCGGGCCCGCCAGATGCATAAATCGGCGCGCATGCCCGCCGCCAGCACGCCGGCCTCCGCAAAGCCCAGCGCCCGGGCGGCGTTGCGGGTCGCGCCGGCCAGGGCTTCTTCCGGCGTCAGGCGAAAAAGCGTGCAGCCCATATTCATGGCGAGCAGGAGCGACGTCATGGGGGAGGTGCCGGGGTTGCAGTCCGTGGCGAGCGCCATGGGAACGCCCGCCTCGCGCAGGGCCTTAACCGGCGGCACTTTGGTTTCGCGCAGATAATAAAAGGCGCCCGGTAGAAGGACGGCGACGGTCCCGGCTCTGGCGAGCGCGCCCGCGTCTTCCGGTTTCAAATATTCGAGATGATCGGCGGAAAGCGCGCCATAGCGCGCTGCGAGTTTTGCGCCGCCGAGATCCGACAATTGTTCCGCGTGAAGCTTCACCTTAAGCTTGAGCGCGCGCGCTGTTTCAAAAACCTTTTCAATCTGTTCTGGCGAAAAGCCGATGCCTTCGCAAAAGCCGTCCACCGCGTCGGCAAGGCCTTCATTCGCGACAGCGGGCATGATGTCGTTGCAGACATGGTCGATATAGTCGTCGGCGTTTTTGAACTCCGGCGGCAGCGCATGCGCTGCGAGAAGGGTCGTCGTCACGCGGACGGGCCGCTCCTCGCCGAGACGCCGGGCGGCGCGCAGCATTTTCATTTCATCGCCTGGCGTCAGACCGTATCCGGATTTGATTTCAACGGTCGTCACGCCTTCGCCGATAAGGGCGTCGAGGCGGGGAAGGGAGGCTTCCACCAGTTCATCCTCGCTTGCCGCGCGGACCGCGCGCACTGTGGAGAGGATGCCGCCGCCGGCGCGGGCGATCTCCTCATAGCTCTTGCCGAGAAGCCGCGCCTCGAATTCGCCGGCGCGGTCGCCCGCGTAAACAAGATGGGTGTGGCAGTCGATGAGCCCCGGTGTGACGAGCGCGCCTTTAAGGTCCTCTGTCTCTTTCGCGTCCCCGCCCGGCAGGTCCGCCATGGGGCCCGCATAGGCGATCCGGCCGTCTTTCACGGCGAGGGCGGCGTTTTCAACGAGGCCATAGGGCTTTTGGCCGGCCATCGTGGCGAGGGTTGCGTTGGTGAAGAGGAGATCGTGCATGGGCCGAGCTATACAAAGGCTCGGCGCCCTTGGGAATGACGGCGCGGTTTTTGCTGCTTTTGGGACGGCGCAGGGTTAAGATATAGGCGGGGCGCCGGACCTGAAGGTGAAGCGTATGACGGCGGGAATCCAGTTGAAATCGGCATTTGCGGGCGCGGGCGCGCTTCTGGCGGCCTTTGGCGCGACGGCCGGCGCCGAGACCTATGAGCTCAGCGATGTCTCATTCCGGGACTTCACCGGGACCGTTGATATCAAGACCACGAGCGGCGACGAACTCGACATCTCCATCCGTCAGGGCAAGACCTATTCGCCTCTGAAGCTGGAGGAAAAGGACGGGGTTCTCGTTATCACGGGCGAGAAGTGGAAAGATGATGACGGCGACGATTGCTGCAATCGCCGCATCACCCGGACTTTCGCGGCGCGCGAAGGGCGCAAGCTCTCCGATGGCGAGCCTGTCGACGAAGAGCTGTTCGCGGCCCATCCGACGATCGAAATCCTCATGCCGTTCAAAGGCGACGTTGAATTCATCGATGCGCGCATCAGGCTCGCCATGGAGCGGCTTGGCGGATCGCTCAATCTCGACGCCTGCTACGTCTATGGCGAAACCAGCGATCTGGGCGAAGCGGTGATCGGCGTCGTTCACGGATCCCGCCTTGTCACGGGCAATATTGACGGCGGCCTCGAAATCGATGTCTCCGGCGACGCCGATGTGCGCACCGGCGACGCCTCCATTGTCGATGTGGATATCGCAGGGCCGGGCGATGTCGTCCTCGGCGACATTGACGGCATGCTCGACATTTCAATCGCCGGTTCGGGGCTTGTGCGCGCGGCGCGCATGGACGGGCCCATGACCGTGCGGATCGCCGGTTCAGGCGCCGTCGCCGTGAAGGCCGGGCGCACGGACAGGCTGCGCGCCTTTATCGACGGTTCGGGCGGGATTTTCTTCCGCGGCGCCGTCACCCAGCCGGAGCTCACCCTGTATGGCTCCTCCGAGGTGCGCATGAACAGTCTCAATGGCCGCATGACCCGGCGCGGCAAGGGTGGCGCGGTCTATGTGAACGGCGTTCGACGCGAGAATTGATACGCCGTGCCGGGCGGCCTCGCCGCTTCGGAAAACTTTTCAGACAAAACCCATCACGCGGATGTGAGCGCCGGGCCCCTTATTCCGGCGCTTTTTCGCGTGTCCAGGGCTTGAAAGGGGGCGGCCTTGTTCTATATGTCTGCAAATCTGCAAGACTTTGCAGGTATGCAGATGCGAGGCGATATGGTACAGCGATTATCTGCTGTCGCCGCGCGAGAAGCCTCCCTTGTATTGGGTTTTTCGGAGGCTTGAGGAGAGAAATGGAATGCCAGGCCGCCAGGTCGTCGCGAGAGAGCTCGCCGAAATCTTCAAGGTGATCGCGCATCCGGACCGTATCCGGATGATCGAAGAATTGCGGAGGGGCGAGAAAGACGTAAACACCCTGGCTGAAACGCTCGACCTGCCGGGCGCCCGCGTATCGCAACATTTGAGTCTGATGCGCGCCCACCGTCTGGTGGAGGATCGACGGGACGGCCGTCGCCATTTCTATCATCTGATCCAGCCGGAAATCGCCGGGTGGATCGTCGACGGTCTGGATTTCGTGGAGGGACGCTTAAACGCCGTCACCAAGTCCAGCATTTCACAAGCGCGGCGCCAATGGTCGGCGCCGTCGAAAACCGCCAATCATTGATGATGGAGAAAGACAAGATGCCCCGTTTCGCCGCCGGCGTCGTTCGCTTCCAGAACGAAGTTTACCCTGAAAAGAAAGAGCTCTTTGAAAAGCTGGCCACCGGCCAGTCGCCCGAAGCGCTTTTCATCACCTGTTCGGATTCGCGGATTGAAACCGCGATGATCACCCAGACCGAACCGGGCGATCTGTTTATCGTGCGTAATGCAGGCAACATCGTGCCGCCGCATACGATCCAGACCGGCGGCACAACCGCATCCATCGAGTTTGCGACGGCCGCGCTGAAAGTCCCGCATATCGTTATTTGCGGCCACACCGAGTGCGGCGCCATGAAAGGCGCCATGAACCCGGAAGGCCTCGATACGCTGCCGCATGTGAAAGAGTGGCTCAGCTATTCGAAAGCGGCGGTGGATATCGTCAAGGATTCAGGGTCCAGCCTCGACGAAGCAGCGAAAATGAAAATGCTGCTGGAGCAGAATGTGATCCTGCAGTTGCAGCATTTGAAAACCCATCCTGCGGTCGCCGTGCGTCTTGCGAAAGGCGACCTGCAGCTTCACGGCTGGGTTTACGACATCAAGACCGGCGGCGTCGACGCCTATGACGAGGCGCAGGGCAAATTCCAGCCCGTCGATGTGCGCTATGCGTCGGAAATGGCGAAGCTTGCGACCAGCGGCTGCGCTGCGTAACGCCAACCCAATTTTGGAGAATAGCCATGGCTAACACCGATGCGGCGCTCAAGCGCGCGCCTTACTTCGATACATCTAATCTTCGCGGCGACATCTATGGCGGTCTGACCGCCGGCGTCGTCGCGCTTCCCCTTGCGCTCGCCTTTGGCGAGGCGTCCGGCGCCGGCCCCATCGCCGGCCTCTGGGGCGCTATTTTTGTGGGCTTTTTCGCCGCGCTGTTTGGCGGCACAGGCTCGCAAGTCTCGGGTCCCACGGGACCCATGGTCGTCGTCTTCGCGGGTGTTTTCGCATCGCTGACAGGCAATCCGGCGCTGGTTTTTGCGGCGGTTGTCCTTGCCGGCATTCTGCAAATCCTGTTCGGCGTTTTCAAGCTGGGGCAATATATCCGGCTTGTTCCGTACCCGGTCGTTTCCGGGTTCATGAGCGGCATCGGCGTCATCATCATCGCCTTGCAGCTCTCAAGGCTGTTCGGTCATGAGCCCGACGGCGGCGGCACTATTCCGGCGCTCACCGCCATTCCGGGCGCTGTCATTGATCCGAACTGGACTGCGCTCATTATCGGTCTCATTACGCTCGGCATGGTCTTCACCTGGCCGAAAAGCTGGGGCCGTTTCGTTCCGGGCCCGCTGGCCGCGCTCGTTGTGGGCACGCTGATCGGCTATTTTTTCAAAGGCGCGCCCATCCTCGGCGACATTCCGACGGGCTTCCCGTCTTTCGTGGTGCCGAGCTTTACGCAGGACACGTTCCTGATCGTTCTGGAAGCCGCGTTCATCCTCGCCGTGCTCGGCGCCATCGACTCGCTGTTGACGTCGCTGGTGGCCGACAACATGACCCGCCCCCGTCACAATTCCGACCGCGAGCTCATCGGTCAGGGTATCGGCAACACGGTCGCCGGTTTCTTCGGCGCGATCCCCGGCGCGGGTGCGACCATGCGCACCGTCGTCAATATCCGCACCGGCGGCCAGACGAGAATCTCCGGCATGCTGCATGCGGTGCTGCTTTTCGCAGTGGTGGTGAGCCTCGCGCCGCTCGCCTCGCAAATCCCTCATGCGGTGCTGGCGGGCATTCTTGTCAAGGTCGGATACGACATTCTCGACATCTCCTACCTGAAACGCGCCCATAAGGGTCCGCGCTGGGACCTAGGTCTGATGGTGCTGGTGCTCGGTCTCACGGTTTTTGTGGACCTCATCACCGCCGTTGCGGTGGGCGTCATCCTGGCGGCGCTCGCCTTCGTCAAGAAAATGGCGGACGACCAGCTCACCCATTTTCGGGTTGGCGACCCCAAGCTGGAAACCCCGGAAGAGCATGAGCTTCTCGCCCGGGCGAAGAACCGCGTCATGCTGTTCGATTTCGGCGGACCTTTAAGCTTCGGCGCCGCCGCCGACCTCGGGCATCATGTCCGCGAGCGCGTGAAGGAACATACAGGCGCTGTGGTGCTTGACTTTTCGCGCGTTCCATTTCTCGATGTGTCTGCGGCGCGGGCGGTCGAGACCATTGCCTGCGACGCTCGCCAATCCGGCCGTACCGTTTACGTCACCGGCATGAGTGAGAAAGTTAAGAGCGTGCTTGCGGGGCTCAATGCAGATCATTGCCTCCCTTCGGACACGCAATATAAGACCCGCATCGAGGCGCTGCGCGCTGCGGTGGCGGAGGTCACGTCGGCAGACGCAGGGGGGGAACCTGCGCCCACTGGAGCCGCGCAGCCCGTCTAGGCTCGCAGTTTCAAGGGAACGAAGAAACCGGCGCCTGTTTGGGCGCCGGTTTTTATTTTGCAGGCAGCATGGCCTCGAGCGTTTCGAGCCGGTCCGCCTCCGCTGCGGGCTTGTCCCAGCGGATGCGGTGAATGCGCGGAAAGCGCATGGCGACGCCGGACTTGTGGCGGGTCGAACGGTTCAATCCTTCAAAGGCGACTTCGAGCACGAGGCCTTCGCCGTCGCCGAACGCGACCTGCCGCACCGGGCCGAAACGGTCGACGGTATTGTCGCGCACAAATTTGTCGAGGCGCTTCAGCTCTTCATCGGTGAACCCGAAATAGGCCTTGCCCACAGGCACGATCTCATCGTCGCGCCAGACGCCAAAAGTGTAGTCGGAATAAAAGCTCGACCGTTTGCCATGGCCACGCTGGGCGTACATCATCACCGCGTCGATGAGAAACGGATCGCGTTTCCATTTCCACCATTCGCCTTTCGGCCGGCCCGGCACATAAGGGGCGGCTTTGCGTTTCAGCATCAGGCCCTCGATCGCGTCGGAAGGAGGCGCGGCGCGGGCTGCGGTCAAGGTGTCGATATCGTCAAAGTCGACAAGCGGCGACAGGTCGAAGCGCTCCGGTTTCACATCCTCTATGAATTGCTCGAGCCGCGCGCGCCGCTCCATGAAGGAAAGCGCGCGTAAATCTTCGCCGTCGAGGGTCAGCACGTCATAAGCGCGGATAAAGGCCGGATGCGACTCCAGAAGTTTCTTGGAAACAGTCTTTCGGTTAAGGCGCTGTTGCAGATCGCCGAAGGGGCGGACCGAAAAATTGTCCGCTTCCGGATCGAACACCAGAAGTTCGCCGTCAATCGACGCCTCGAACTCCATGGAGGCGAGAATGTCCGGAAAGGCGGCGCCGATATCCTCGCCCGTGCGCGAATAAAGCCGTCTAGTTCTCACATCGCCGTCGCCTTCGCTCACCGCCTGCACGCGGATGCCGTCCCATTTCCATTCGGCGGCGAAGATGTCCGGATCGATCCCGGCGAGGTCCTTTTCCTCGTCGATGGGGTGCGCCAGCATCACCGGACGGAAAGGGGCGAGCGCCGCGCTGACCGGTTTTTCCGCCTCGCCGTCGAGCCAGGCGAAGAGGTCTTCATAGGGCGGGGCGAGCCCATGCCAGAGTTCTTCGATTTCGGTGACGTCGACTTCGCCGAATTTCGCCAACGCGGTTTTCGCAAGCCGGGCGGAAACGCCGATGCGAAGGCCTCCGGTGGCGAGTTTGATCAGCGCCCATCGTTCGTTCGGCGCGAGCGTGTCGAGATAATGGGCGACCAGCTTCGGCGCGTCCTGGCGGCTCGCGGCCTGCAGATTTTCAACCACTTCCGACAAGGGCGGCGTGCGATTGGCGCCGCGCGTTCCCGGCCAGACCAGTGAAATCGTTTCCGCAAGGTCGCCCACATAATTATAGGAAAGCTCGAACAAGACGGGATCGACGCGTTCCGTCACAAGCGCGCGCAGCATCGCCGGTTTGACGAAAGGTATGTCGAGATCCCGGGTGATCGCCGCAATCGCGTAGCCGCGGTCAGGGTCCGGCGCGGCGGCGCAGTAATCCGCGATCAGTTGCAGCTTGCCGTTGCGCTGCGGCGTGACGACGAGCCGGTCAAGAAGTGCGGCGAAGGCTTCCATCACTCATTCTCGTCATCGTAACCGACAAGCCGCAGGGGCCGCGCGGCGACGCCCTCAAGCTCCGCCCAGCGCATCAGCGCATCCTCGCGGCCATGGGTGATCCAGAGTTCTTTCGGCCCGATTTCACGGATCGTGTCGGTGAGTTCCTCCCAGTCCGCGTGATCGGAAATGATCAGCGGCAGCTCCACACCGCGCTGGCGCACGCGCTGGCGGATGCGCATCCACCCGCTTGCGAAAACCGGCAGCGGATCGGCGAAACGCCGCGCCCATAAATCCTGAATGGCGGAAGGCGGGGCGATGACGATCTTGCCGGCGAAATCCTGTTTCGCGCCTTTATTCTCTATTGTCGCCGGTTCCAGCGGGCCGAGCGCGACGCCATGGGCTTCGTAAAGATCGCAGAGCTTTTTGAGCGCGCCGTGAATATAAATGGGCGCGTCATAGCCTTCCTCGCGCAGATGTTTGATGACGCGCTGCGCCTTGCCCAGCGCATAGGCGCCGATGATATGCGTACGTTCGGGAAACTGCGCGACGGAGGCGAGGAGCTTTCTTATTTCCTCGCCGGTATCCGGATGACAAAAGACGGGCAGGGCGAAGGTCGCTTCTGAAATGAAAACGTCGCAGGAGACGACCTCGAAAGGGGCGCAGGTGGGGTCGCGGCGGCGCTTGTAATCGCCGGAAACGACAATGCGGGTTCCGCCCTGTTCGATGACGGCCTGCGCCGAGCCCAGCACATGACCCGCGGGAACCAGCGTCACCGTGACGCCGTTGATCGTCACAGGGTCGTGATAGTGCACCGATTGCGGGCTCGCCGTGAACTCCTCGCCATAACGCGCGCCCATAATGGCGATGGTTTCCGCCGTCGCCAGCACCGCGTCATGGCCGGCCCGGGCGTGATCGGCATGTCCATGAGTGACGACGGCGCGGGCAACCGGTGCAACGGGGTCCACGTAAAAATCACCGGGCGGACAATATAGTCCTTTGGGCGTTGGATGGAGAAGGGCGTCGAAACTCATGGCGGGGAGATAAGCAGACAGTCAGGGGAATACAAAGTTCGCCTTTTGCCGCCGCCGCCCTATATTTCCGCAATGGCCGACGGCGCATCCAATCCGGCGAGACAATTGCCGCCCATCTTCAAGGACTGGTTCGCCTCGCGCGGCTGGAAGGCGCGGGGCCATCAGCTCGATTGCCTTGCTGCTGACCGGGAGGGGCTCTCCTGGCTCCTGATCGCGCCCACCGGCGGCGGCAAGACGCTCGCCGGGTTCCTGCCGAGCCTGGTTGACCTCTCTGAAAGAAAGACGGCGCCCCCAAAAGAGCGCCTGCACACGCTTTACATCTCCCCCCTGAAAGCGCTTGCCGTCGATGTCGCGCGCAATGTGGGAACGCCAGTGGCGGAAATGGGCCTTGGCGTTACGATCGAAACCCGCACTGGCGACACGCCGCAGGGGCGCCGCCAGCGCCAGAAATATCTTCCGCCCGACATCCTGATGACGACGCCGGAGAGTTTGTCTTTGCTCATCGCGGCGCCCGATGCCCGCGACTATTTCAAGGGGTTGAAGCGCGTCATCCTCGACGAACTTCATGCGCTGATCCCGAACAAGCGCGGGCATCTCTTGTCGCTTGCCTTGGCGAGGCTGCGCGCGCTGGCGCCGGAGGTCCGGTTTTGCGGGCTTTCGGCGACCGTGCCTGACGCGCGTCCTTTGATCGATTATCTGACCCCGCAAAACTGCGAGGGCGTCAAATCCGCAAAACTCATTCGCGGCAAGGCGGGCGCGACGCCGCAGGTGGATGTCCTCATGTCGGAGGAACGCATCCCTTGGTCCGGGCACACCGGGCGGCACGCCTTTCAGGAAGTCTATAACAAGATCAAAGGCGCGAAGATGACGCTGGTCTTCGTCAATACGCGCAGTCAGGCCGAAATCACTTTCGCCTCGCTGTGGAAACTCAACGACGACAACCTCCCCATCGCGCTCCATCACGGCTCATTGGAAGTCGACCGGCGCCGCAAGGTCGAGGCCGCGATGACGCGCGGCGAATTGCGCGCGGTTGTCTGCACCTCGACCCTCGATCTCGGCATCGACTGGGGCGATGTGGATCTCGTCATTCAAATGGGCGCCCCGAAAGGCGCCTCGCGCCTGACGCAACGCATCGGCCGCGCCAATCACCGCATGAACGAGCCGTCCCGTGCGCTGCTCGCCCCGGCGAACCGCATGGAGGTGCTGGAATGCATCGCCGCCAAAGGCGCCATCGAAGAGGGGCGACTCGATGGCGACCCGCCGCGAAAAGGGACGCTCGACGTTCTGGCGCAGCATATTCTCGGCATGGCGGTGGCCGAACCCTTCGATACTGACGAGCTCTACCGTGAAATCCGCACGGCTTCGCCTTACGCCGATCTGCCGCGCAAGGATTTTGATGACGCGGTCGAGTTCGTCGCCTGCGGCGGCTATGCGCTGAAACGTTACGAACGCTATCGCCGCATCGTTAAAAATCCGGAAGGCAAATGGCGCGTGCGCGACAAGCTCGCCATCCAGCAATACCGGATGAATGTGGGCACGATCACCACGGCGGAGGAAATGAACATTCGCCTTGCGTCATCGCGCGGACCGAAGCGGCCCGGCCGCAAACTCGGCACGGCGGAGGAATGGTTTTTCGAAACCCTCAATATCGGCGATGCGTTTTATTTCGCCGGCGAGGTCCTCAAGCTCGAACGCATTGAGGGCAATGACGCCATCGTCACGCGCGCGAGCGCGGAGTCGCCGAAACTGCCGAGCTGGGGCGGCAATAAATATCCGTGGTCGACCTATCTCGCGGACCGCGTGCGCCACATGCTTTATAACGTGGACGACTGGCAAGCCTATCCGGATCAGGTGCGCGACTGGCTCGAGAAACAGCGCGAGGTCGCGCACATCCCGAAGCCAGACGAGTTGATGGTGGAGACTTTTCCCTATCAGGGGCGCAATTTCCTCGTCGCCTATTCTTTCGAAGGCTGGCTCGCGCATCAGACATTGGGAATCCTGGTGACGCGCCGTCTTGAGCGCCTCGGCAAACAGCCCATCGGTTTCGTGCCTACGGAATATGCGCTGTCGGTATGGTCGCGTCAGGATATGAGCGACGTCGATATGTCTGCGCTGTTCGATGAAGACATGCTCGGTGACGATCTCGAAGCCTGGACGGCGGAAGCGGTGGTGATGAAACGCACCTTCCGCAACTGCGCGCTCATCGCCGGGCTCATCGAAAAGAAATATCCGGGACAGGAAAAGACAGGGCGTCAGGTCTCGTTCTCAGCGGACCTGATTTACGATGTGTTGCGCGAACACGAGCCGGACCATTTGCTCTTGCGCGCGGCGTGGGACGATGCGGCGGGCGGCTTCATGGATGTGGCCCGGCTTCAGGCGACTCTGACGCGGGCGAGGGGACGCGTTGTTCACTCGCCTTTGGATCGTGTCTCGCCGCTTGCGGTTCCGGTGATGCTCGAGATCGGCCGCGAAAGCGTTGCACGCTCGGCGTCGGAAGAGATGTTGAAAGCCGCGTCGGATGATTTGATCGCGACCGCGATGGGGCAGCGGATGCCCTCGGATTCATAAGTTTTAAATCCGGCGGGGACACACTGCGCCCATGATTTATCTTGACGCGCGTCTATATATTGCTGGTTGTGTGGCGCTCTGGGTATTCCAGCTCGCACATGCTTACGGCGCAGCGCGGTCTTTATCGCCTGACGCCCGCGTGCCCACAGGCTGGGGCCTGCTCGGTCGCCCCTTGTCTTTGGCGTCTCCTTATTACGCTTTCATGAGGGGGGCGGTCTGGTCCGTTTTCGGATATGCAGCCTTCACGCTGCCTTTATACTTCTTTTGGGACATGCCGGATGTTTCACCGGCTTATATGGCCATGACAGGCCTATTCGCAATTTGTGTTAATGTCCTGCAATGGGTTTATGTATTTTTTGCAGTCCGCCATGTCAGGCGCGAAGAGGAAGAAAGCGTTTTCATGAAAGCGGCGCAAAAAGCGCTCGCTGACAGGACGGGTCAATAAGGATTGCGGAATTTTCCCGCATAAATGAATTTGCGGTCTTCGATGAAGAAATAGCCATCGCTTTCGAGCTCATATGGCGTGCCAAGAGGCGGATTGATCTGATAGTGGAGCGTAAAGCTGCAGTGATAAGCCGCTGCAGGCGGCGTGCTGACGCGTTCCTGAACTCTTTTGGGCAGGCTGCGCTTTTTCAAAGCGCCCCACTCGCATGTTTTAATCTTCAGTTTGCGCAATGCGTCGTAAACTTTCGGCGCCTTTTTATTGCGGAGCTGTTTTTCGTTGTACTCCACCGATTTTTGATAATTCATGGCGTTGACGGTTTCCGGCACCTCCCCAAGCTCATATGGCTTGTCGAGCCAGTCGGCTTTCATGGCGGCCTTGAACGCCTTGTAAGCGGCCCCGTCTAGCGGCGGCTCATATTGCGGCGCCTGGATGGCTGCGTCCGTGCAGGCCGTGACGACAAGCAAGCCTAAGGCTAACATAAAATTTCGCATGTTAGCGTCCCCGCTATCCGCTTATCTCGCCATAGATCAAGATGACTATGATTGGGTTAAGGGCGCAGGAGACGTTTTACATATGTTAATGGGAAGACCTCAGCGGAAGTTGCTGAAAAGAGATCGCGCGTCAAATCAGCGGCCGGCGTGATGTTGCAAGGGGCGTGATCGGCATTCTTTATCTGTTCATTGATTTTCTTGCACCCGCTCCGGTCTTGATGGATGTCGTCAGGCTGGTGAGAAGAAAAGCTTTTCACCCGAATAAAAATCCGCCATCTTCGCGTCCATGCCGAACATTCGAATCCATCGCGAAGTGTTAACGCCCGACCCGCTCGGCGCCGTCTTCTGGGCGCGCGAGCGCACGCTCGTCGTTTCGGATCTGCATTTCGAAAAAGGGTCGAGCTTCGCTGCGCGCGGCGTCATGCTGCCGCCTTATGACACGCGCACGACTTTGATGCGCCTCGCCGCGCTGATCCGCCGCTACAAGCCGGCGCGCGTGATCTCCCTTGGCGATGCGTTTCACGACAAAGGCGCCGAAGCGCGCATGAACGAGGCCGACGCCGCAACCCTCGAAGGATTGATGAAGGCGTCGGAGTGGCTGTGGATTCTCGGCAATCACGATCCCGAACCGCCGGCGCGTTTCGCCGCGGCGACGGAAATCGAAACCACCATCGGCGCGCTCACTTTCCGGCATGAGCCGAAAGAGGGTGCCGCGCCGGGAGAGATCGCGGGTCACCTTCACCCTTGCGCACGCGTCATCACCGAGGGGCGCTCGCTTCGCCGCCGCTGTTTTGCGGTCGGCCGCGTGAAAGGCGAGGGGGAAAGGCTGATCATGCCGGCCATGGGCGCCTATACGGGCGGGCTTAACATTCTCGACCCGGCTTATGCGCCGCATCTCTCCGACCCCGTCGCCTGGGTTCTGGGGGCCGAAGGCGTATATCCCATCGCCCGCGAAAATCTCGCGCCGGATTTTCAGGGACGGTCCAAGGCCCGGGCTTAGCCTCGGCTCTTTCTCTTCCCCCGCAAGCGGGGGAAGTACCGGCCCCGGCCGCGAATGCGGCCAATTCAAAATTTGCGCGCAGTTGCGCGCGGGGCCGGGGAT